>Ga0268298_10000074_pt1 | contig 121928 bp, 100 predicted proteins | sample WWTPWeurt_MetaG_FD_194462 | JGI IMG/M metagenome (GOLD analysis project Ga0268298, IMG submission 194462) | Activated sludge microbial communities from WWTP in Nijmegen, Gelderland, Netherland - WWTP Weurt | ecosystem: Engineered > WWTP > Aerobic digester > Activated sludge | place...
GCAGTTGCTGGAGCAGCAGGTGGCTTGGCTGCATCGGGAAACCGAGCGCCTGCAGGGCGAACTGGCGATGGTCCGCAAGGATGAGGTACCCGCCGAGGGGAATCGGCATCCGGCGGCAGCGCCTCCGGATGCGGTGCCCGAGATGCCGACGGAGGCCAATGCACCTGGAGTCTTCATCGACGAGACTCCCACTCTGCCGGGGATCGATTTGTCGGTTCCCGAACCGGCAGCGGCGTTGGCGTCCTCCGACGCGCCGGTTCTGCCGGGACCTTCCCTCTGGCAACGGCTGCTGGCCGGCAATCCCCTCGCCAAGATCGGCGTCGTGCTGCTTTTCTTCGGCGTCGCGTCGGCGCTTCGCCTGGCGGCAGACTACGGCTTCCTGCCGGTTCCCCTGCGCCTCCTGCTGGGGGCGGTGGCGGGAACCGCGATGATCGCCTTCGGCTGGCACAAGGTCCGCCAGGGGGGGCACTTCGCCTTCGGCGTCGCCATTCAGGGTGGCGGTTTCGCCATCCTCTATCTGATCGTCTACTTCATGCTGGCCCGCTACTCCCTGCTGGGGCCGACGCCATCGTTCGCGTTGTTCGCAATCCTGGGAATTGCCTGCGTCCTACTCGCTGCCGCCCAGGATGGCGTGGTACTGGCGGTGTTCGGTCTGGCCGGCGCCTTCGCCGCGCCGGTGCTGGCATCCACGGGCAGCGGCGACCCCATGGGGCTCTTCGGCTATTTCGCCCTGCTCAACGCCTTCATCGTCGGCGTTTCCTGGTTCAAGGCCTGGCGGCCCCTCAATGTCACCGGTTTTCTCTTCACCCTCGGTGTCGGCGTAGCCTGGGCCCTCGATCATTACCACGCAGGGCATCACGACGTCTGCCAGGGTTTCCTGGTCTTTTTCTGGGGGCTTTACGCCGCGACGCCGGTCTTCATGACCCTCTTCCGGGCGCCCGGCTGGGCAGGCTGGAGCGATGGCACGCTGGTCTTCGGGACGCCGCTGGTGGGATTCGCCTTGCAGTCGCAATTGTCGGCGGACCGCTATGAACTCGCCTGGGTGGCCTTCGCCGCGGCCCTGGCCTATGGCGCTTTGTGGAGCCTGCTATTCCGCCGGGGTGACGAAGACAGTCGGCTGCTCGAACGCTGTCAGCTGGGTTTGGCCATCGCCTTCGCCACCCTGGCCGTGCCGCTCGCTTTCGGCGTCCAGGTGACGGCGGCTTTTTGGGCGCTGGAGGGGGTAGCCGTGCTGTGGTTTGGGGTCGTCCATGGGCGACGCCTCGCGGTTGCCACCGGCACGCTGTTGCAGGCTGCCGCCGGTGCCTATTTCTGCTACGGCCTGGAACGTATGGCCACGACATTGCCGGTGATCAACGACGTCTGCCTGGGTGCCGTGCTCCTGGCGGGGGCCGGGTTCGTCAGCGCCCGCCTGCTGCGTCGATCTGGCGAAGGGATTGCGGCGGTCGCCCTGGTGTGGGCGTTTTCCTGGTGGTGCTTCGCCGCAGCCTTCGAACTCGATCGCCTGACCTCCCCATCCTTGGGCGTGCCTCTGCTGTTGGCCTACGTGGCCGGCACCCTGGCCGCCCTGGAAATCCTCGGTCGGATGCAGTCCTGGCGGGCGGCGCGGCATCTGTCCTTGCTTCTCGTCCCCGCACTTTGGCTGGCGGCGGCGTATGCCCTCGATCGCGACCGCCATGTCCTGGCTGGCCTGATGGTCGTCGTCCTGCCCCTGGCCCTAGGCTTGCACTACTGGATCTTGGTTCGCCAGGAAGAGGATGACGCTGCCCTGTGGCCGACCCTGCGCCATGTGGGGGGGTTCTGGCTGCTGATGGCCGCGGTGACGGTGGAACTGGCCTGGATCGGGAAGCGGCTCGCACCGGGCGTCGATCTGTGGCAGCTCCTTGCACTGGCCATGGGACCCCTGGTCGGACTTGGGTTTGCCATGGCGGGTCGTCGGCGCCAGCTGGCACCCGTCGTCGGCCACGATTTCGCCTATCTCGGATTCGGTGCCTTGCTGCCGGCGGCTTTCCTGGCCGGTTGGTCCGTCTGGGCCAATTTCGCCCATGCCGGCGGCGGCTCGGGCTTGCCCTATGTGCCTATCCTCAACCCCTTCGATCTGGTCCAGATCGCGTCCATGGGGGTGCTCTTCGCCTGGCTGCGCATGCTCGAAGAAGCTCCTCTGGCCGGCATGCCCGTGCCGCGACCCGCCTGGGTGGGGGGCGCGGCCTTCGTCTGGGTGAGTTGCCTTGCCGCCCGCATCGCCCATCATTGGGGCGGTGTCGCCTTCACTGGCCCTGCCCTCTGGCACTCCAACCTGCTACAGGCGCTGCTGACGCTGTTGTGGACCGGGCTCGCCATCGGCGCCATGATCGTCGCCACCCGGGTTGGCGTAAGGCGACTCTGGCAAGGCGGCTTTGCGCTGCTGGCGGTGGTGGGCGCGAAGCTGATGTTCGTCGATCTGGCCAATGCGGGGACTGCGGTGTGGACGGGGTCCCTCATCGGCGTCGCTTTGCTGGTGCTGGCGGCCGGCTACTTCGCCCCGGCGCCGCCGGCGGCTGACTCGGAGAATGCGTCATGAACGAAGCGGGGAGGATCCTTTGGATCGTGGCCAAGGTCATGTTCTTGTTGGTCGGCATTGGTGCCATCCTGGCGGGAGGAATTTGCGGGGCGATCATGGTCCCCAGCGCCCTGGATCACGACGCCATGGCCCGCGATTTTCTCGGCGTCGCCGCTGCCGTCCTGGTTGTCGGCCTGGTCGTCGCCATCCCCACCTGGCGTAGCCTGCGCCGCGACCGCCAGGCGGCCAAGGCAAAACTGGAAGCGGATCTGGAAGCCATTCGCCGCAAGGCGGGTCCGTCCGCAGCCATCGCTCCGTCGGAAGATCCTGACGGAGGGCCGCCGTGGCGGCATTGAAGTGGCTTGCCATCCTGGTGGGTCTCCTGCTGATTCTGGGCGGCGGACTCCTCGGCTTGTGCGGGATAAGCGCCAGCGGGCGCGGCGATCCGACGGTAGCCGTTGGCGGTGTCTTGGTCCTTCTCGGCTTCCTCCTGGTGGTCGCGCTGGCTTCGTGCGGCAAGCGCGAGCCCCCTGCCGATGGCCGGTCCCTAGAAAAGGAAGAGGAGCCGTCTTGATTCCCGAAACCTGGGCGGCACCGGTGCATGGAATACTGGAGGCGATCGCGCTGACGGTGGGGTTCGCCTACTATCGACTGCTCCGCTCTCGATCGGGAGCGCCCAGCGTGGTCAGCGGTAGCGAATTTGCCGTTGCCGCCGGCTGCATCTTCGGCGCCGCCCTAGGCAACAAGCTGGTCTTCTGGATCGAAGTGCCGCACCTGCTACCGGCCCACTGGTACCAGCTGTCGGCCTGGCTAGGCGGCCAATCCATGGTTGGCGGCTTGCTCGGCGGACTGATCGGGGTCGAGATCGCCAAAACGGTTTCGGGAGTGACCCGTTCCACCGGCGACGCCTTCGTTTATCCCATACTCCTCGGCTTGATGATAGGCAGGGTGGGGTGCTTCCTCACCGGCCTGGCGGACGGCACCTACGGACTGCCCACCGACCTGCCCTGGGGGGTCGATTTTGGCGACGGAATTCCCCGTCACCCCACCCAGCTCTACGAGATCGCCTTCGCCGGGGCGCTGTGGCTGATCCTGCATCGGCTGCAAGCCGATCTTGCTCCCCAATCGGGCCTGTTGTTCAAGGCCATGCTCTGTGCCTATCTGGCTTGGAGGCTGGCCATCGATGCCCTGAAGCCGGTGCCCTTCGCCTACCCTCTGGGATTCTCTGGAATCCAGTGGGTATGCCTCATGAGCCTCGTCATCTATGCGCCTCGTGCCGCGCGCCAGTTCCGGAGCCTGCCGTGAGCCGCAAGAATCGCCCCTGGCTCTTCTACGATACTACCGCCTCGGTGTGCACCACCTGCCTGCGCCAGGTAGAGGCCAAGGTGGTGATCAAGGGCGACGAGGTCTTTCTCGACAAGTGGTGCCCGGCCCACGGCAGCGAGCGGGTGCTGATCGCCGACGATGCCGACTACTACCGCCTGTGCCGGGAGGTATACGTCAAGGCGCCCGAGATGCCGGAACGCTTCAACACCGCCATGCGCCATGGCTGTCCTTACGATTGCGGACTGTGTCCGGACCACATGCAGCATTCCTGCCTCACGGTGGTGGAAATCACCGAGCACTGCAACCTGCGCTGCCCGGTGTGCTACGCGGAATCCGGGCCGGAGCGGCAGACCCATCGGTCCCTGGCCGAAATCGAGGCCATGCTCGACGCGGTGGTTGCCAATGAAGGGGAGCCCGACGTGGTCCAACTCTCCGGCGGCGAACCGACCCTGCACCCGGATTTCTTCGCCATCCTCGACGCCGCCAAGGCCAGGCCGATCCGCCATCTGATGATCAACACCAACGGCCTGCGACTGGCCCGGGAGCCGGAGTTCGTCGCTCAACTGGCCGCCTACAAGCCGGGCATCGAGGTTTATCTGCAGTTCGATTCCTTGCGCAACGAGGTCTTGCAGCAGTTGCGGGGCGCCGATCTGGCCGCAATCCACGAGCGGGCGCTAGCCAATCTGGAAATCAACGGCATCTCCACGACCCTGGTGATGACGGTGAAGCGGGGCTTAAACGATGGCGAGATCGGCGCAGTGATCCGCCACGGACTCAATTACCGCTGCGTGCGGGGAGTGACCTTGCAGCCGGTGTCCGATGTCGGCCGCAACGAGGATTTCGTCCCTGCCCGCCACCGCCTGACGGTGAGCGAGGTACGCCGGAAGGTGGCCGAACAGTCCTGCCTCTTCACCCTTGACGACATCGTGCCGGTCCCTTGCAACCCGGACACTCTGGCCATGGGTTACGCCCTGAAACTCGCTGGCGAGGTGCGGCCCCTCACCCGACATCTGGGGCCCGAGGCGTTGCTCGCGGGGCCGCGCAACACCATAGTCTTCGAACGAATGGTCGAAAATGCACCGGCCATCAAAGACGCAGTATTCAAGCTCTTCTCCACCAACCATGCGCCGGAAGCCCAGGCCAACTGCCTGTCGGAGCTCCTCTGCTGCCTCCCGGCGGTGGCGGCGCCGGACCTTTCCTACGAAAACGTCTTCCGCGTCCTCATCGTCCAATTCATGGATGCCGCCAATCTCGACCTGCGGGCGCTCAAGAAATCCTGCGTCCATTTTGCCCTGCCGGACGGGCGGATGATCCCTTTCGAGGCCTACAACCTGTTCTATCGGGGGGGGCGTTCCCTGCGGACTAGCCGTATCCAGGCCGAGATTCTCCAGGGGGTCGAATTGCGGCGGTGAATCGAGTTGGCGGCAGGCTGCGCCTGAAGAGCCCGCCACGGCTTCCGTCGGTCCGGCGCTTGGGAGACCGGGTTGGGGACTCCGCGGAAACTTCTTTTTCGGCCGGCTGTCTGAACGGCAAAGGCCGCTTCGGCTTGCAAGGTCCTGCTGGGAATTGGTCCCAGCTCAAGGGGCGTTGCGCCAGGCGGTCTTTTTTCTTTTCCTTCTTTGATTGCCGGCGCGACCGCGACGCGCTAATCTGCCCTCAGAATTAGGCCGATTCTGGAAAATCGGCTCGGCGAGGAGGAGGGACGATGGCCAAGGGAGCCGTGGCGGGGGTCAGCGCATTGATGGGCAAATTGTCCATCGGCAAGAAAATCATTCTGGTGTGCGTCATCGCCCTGGGGGGCATGGGCCTGATGCTGGCCCAGTTGGTCTTCAATGAATTGCGTCAGGTCAACCAGATCGCAAACGAAGGGCAGGGTGCGGCCTACTCGCGGCAATTGCTCAAGCTTGTCCTCGCCGCGCAGGAACACCGGGCGCTGTCTACCGGGGTGGGGACTGGCGGGGTCGGCGCGGGGGACCGCCTGAGCAAGCAACAGGAGGCGGTGGATGCCTCCCTTGCGGGCCTGCGTGCCTTCGTGGCCGAGCATTCCGTTCTTGCCGGAGAGTCGGCGGCCGTCGACGAGTTGGTCAAGGGTTGGGAAAACATCAAGAAGGAATTGACCGGATTCGGTGCCGCCTCGAGTTTTACTCGCCAGACCGAATGGCTCGAGGCCGTGATGGGACATTGGCAGCGTGCGGCCGACGTCACTTCCTTGAGCCTGGACCCCCACGCAGACAGCAATACCTTGAGCTCGGCGTCGATCGCCATTCTTCCCCCCTTGGTCGAGTACCTGGGGCGGACCCGCGATCTCGCGAGCGCCCTGGCGAGCAAGGAACCGGAGCCCGAGGAACTGACGGAATTGGCTCTTACGGTGCGACTTGCAGCGGATCGCGTGCTCGCCTTGACGGCGGCGCAGGGTCGTCTTGCCGCCAGCGCTCCGGAAGCCTCGGCCCGGCTCGACGAGGCCGTGAAAAGTCTGGGTCAGAAGTTCGAGGCCGCCCGCAAGGTGGTCGCCGATCGGGTGTTGTCGCGCAGCGTTGCCATGGGGGCGGCCGCCGAGGTGGGCGAAACCGGAGGCGCAGCCGTGACGTCGGCCGCGGCGCTCGCCGACCAGATTTTCGGCGAACTCGAAGGGGCTCTGGCGTCCCACCGGCAGCGCGCTTGGGGTGCCCTGGTCCTCAATCTGGGCTTGGCTCTCGGCGCGATGGCCTTGACTGGAGCCGTCTTGTGGGCCATCGGCGGGTCGTTGCGGGCGTCCCTGGGATCGATCAGCGAAGGCGGGCGACGGATGGCCCAAGGCGATCTCAGTACGTCGATCCCGGTCCACGGGGAAGACGAGATGGGTCAAATTGCGCTGGCCTTCAATCATCTGGGAGATGCTTTGCGGGCACTGATCCAGAGTCTCCAGCAGGGGGCCGTCGAGGTGTCCCGCGCGACTGAATCGATGGTGACGGTCTCGCAGCAGGTGAGCGAAGCGTCTTCCAGCCAGAGCGCCTCGGCTCAAGGAGTGTCGGCGGCGGTCAAGGGTATGTCGGAAGCGATCCGCGGCGTTGCGGATCACGCGGTGCAGGTCCGCTCGCAGTCGGATGCGAGCCTGGGCGAAACCCGCAAGGGCTTGCAGGCCCTCGACCAGATGCTGGGCGAGATCAACCAGGCCAATCGGGCGGTGGACGAAATGTCCTCGTCAACGGCGGCCTTCGTCGAAAGCGCGGGCGGTATCTCGGCGATGACCAAGGAAATCAGGGATATTGCAGACCAGACCAATCTGCTGGCCTTGAACGCGGCCATCGAGGCTGCCCGCGCGGGCGAGCATGGACGTGGATTTGCGGTCGTGGCCGACGAGGTGCGCAAGTTGGCGGAGAAATCCGGATCGGTGGCGCGCGAAATCGACGAGGTGACCCGCACTCTCGGCGAGCGTTCGGCACAGGCCGAATCGGTGGCGCTCGAGGGGCGGACAGCCATCGAGGCCGCCCAGGAGCACCTGGTGCGGGTCAAGGAAGCGCTGGACGAGGCCGCGCGGGCGGTGGATGCCACGGCCCAGGGGATGACCGGCATTTCCGATTCGGTGGGCGGGACCACCGCCGTGAGCCAGCAGATTGCGGGCGAGGTCGCGCGCATTGCGCAGGGCGCCGAAGCGAGTACTGCGTCGATCCGCGACATGGCCAGGGAAGCCCGCCAATTGCGGGAACTGGCGACCAAGCTTGCCGAGGGTGCGGCGCGCTTCCGCCTCTGAGCGGGAACCTTCACGGGCGGCCACGGCCTGACGGGTTCGACACGCAAGGCTCGCCACACCATGAATGACTCCCGTTCCCGCAACATCTTCCCGGTCCTGATGTTCGCGGCGGGCATCGTCTGCGTGTCGATGGGGATCCGCCATACTTTCGGCCTCTTCCTTGCGCCGATGAGCAGCGAGCATCATTGGGGGCGCGAGGTTTTTTCCTTCGCCATTGCCGTTCAGAACCTGGCCTGGGGCGCTTCGCAACCTTTTGCCGGGCTGCTGGCGGATCGCTGGGGTGCCAAACGCGTACTCTGGATCGGCGGAGCCCTCTACGCCCTCGGCCTGGCGGGGATGGCCCTGGCAACGTCGGCGACCGGCCTGACCGCGTCGGCAGGCCTGGTTCTGGGCCTTGCCCAGAGTGCGACCACCTACAGCGTCGTCTTCTCGGCTCTCGGGCGGCTGGTTCCCGAGGCGCGCCGGAGCTGGGCCATGGGCCTGGTCGCCGCAGCCGGTTCCTTCGGGCAGTTTCTCATGGTTCCCGTCGGCTCGGGATTGATCTCGGGCCTGGGTTGGTTCGGCACCTTGTTCGTTTTTTCCGCGGCGTCCTTTCTGATTCTTCCTTTGGGCAGCGCGCTTGCCGGAAATCTTCTTCCGGCGGCGGGCGCCAGCGGACAGACGGCCGCTCAGGCAGTCCGTCAGGCCTTTGCGGATCGCAGCTTCATCCTGCTCACCGCCGGGTTCTTCGTGTGCGGTTTTCAGGTGGTCTTCATCGGCGTCCATCTGCCGACCTACCTGCTGGACAAGGGACTGTCGGGCAACGTCGGCATGACCGCGCTGGCTCTCATCGGGCTGTTCAACATCGCCGGAACCTACGGCGTCGGAGTCCTGGGGACACGCTATCCCAAGCGATTCCTGCTGGCTGGAATCTATGTCCTGCGCAGTGCCGTGATTGCGGCTTTTCTGCTGCTACCCCTGACCCCTTTGTCGGTCTATGGCTTCGCGGCGTGTATGGGCCTCCTGTGGCTGTCCACGGTGCCCGCCACCAATGCCATCGTCGCCCAGATCTACGGCGTGCGCTATCTGGGCATGCTCTCGGGCCTGGTCTTCTTCAGCCACCAGATTGGTAGTTTTCTCGGGGTCTGGCTGGGCGGGAGGCTGTTTGACCTCAGCGGCTCCTACGATACGGTGTGGGCCATCTGCATCGTCCTGGGATTGATCGCCGCCCTCATCAATCTGCCGGTGGACGAGCGCAGCCTCGAGTCGCGCCGGGTTCCGGCCTGATCGTCAGCCAGGGCGCCCGCCGGTAGAATGCCGGCCATGAACTGGATTGCCCTCAAGGAAAGGCTCGATCTCTACGAGCGACTGATGCGGCTCGACAAGCCCATCGGAATATTGCTGCTGCTGTGGCCTACCCTGTGGGGATTGTGGCTGTCTTCCCGCGGGCATCCCGACTGGACGGTGGTCTTGGTCTTTGTCCTCGGAACCGTCCTCATGCGTTCGGCGGGTTGCGTCATCAACGATTTCGCCGACCGCGACTTCGATCGCCACGTCGAGCGAACCAAGGACCGTCCGTTGACGGCAGGTAAAGTGTCGCCCCGGGAAGCGTTGGCTCTTTTCGTGGTGCTGGCGGCCTGTGCCTTCTTGCTGGTCCTTCTGCTCGGAATCCCGCTGGTGATCTGGCTTTCGATTCCGGCAATCCTTCTGGCCGCCAGCTACCCCTTTACCAAACGCTTCTTCGCCATACCGCAGGCCTATCTCGGCGTTGCGTTCGGCTTCGGAATCCCCATGGCCTATGCGGCCCAGCTCGGCCGCGTTCCGGAAGCCGCCTGGTGGCTGCTGCTTGCCAATGTCTTCTGGGCGATCGCCTACGACACCGAATACGCCATGGTGGACCGCGAGGACGACATCAAGATCGGGATTAAGACTTCCGCCCTGACTTTTGGGCGCTTCGACGTGGCCGCGGTGATGGCCTGCTACGCCATCGCCCTGGGACTGATCGCCTGGGTTGGCTACCGACTTGGAAGGGGAGCCGCATTTTATGGTGGATTGGCGGTGTCCGCCGCCATCATGATCTGGCACTACACGCTGATTCGGGGGCGGGATCGGGCGGCATGCTTCAAGGCCTTCCTCAATAACAATTACGTCGGGGCGGCCATATTTGTCGGCATCGCGCTGGATTTCGACTTCCGGATCGGGCGCTGACGCGCCAGCGTGAAATCCTTACTGACCAGAGAACTATTACGAAAGTAATATCTCCAAGGTGAAAATATCAGGTCATCTTCGGGCCAGGAGGCATGGCAGTGAGTCAATATCCAGGGTTGTGCGAAGCGGAGCCCTTTTCCCGATTGGCTGGAGAGGCTCTGACCTGGTTGCGGGAGAGGCTGGTCGAAAGGCGATTCGCGGCGGGCGAGCGGGTGCTGTCCGCGGGCGCGGCGAGCGATCGCCTGTTCTTCATCGAATCCGGAGCAGTGGCCGTCCTTGAGCAGGGTGAAGAATCTGCCCTGGCCGAATTGGTTTCGCCGGAGTGTTTTCCCCTTGAGGCGCTGGCCGGCGAAGGCCAGGTGACTGCATCGTTTCGGGCGGTGCACGATACCGCTTGCTGGACCCTTGACGCCGTCCATTTGCAAGAGCTGGCGCAGCGGAGTCCCGAATTCGCAGATTTTAGGGCGGGTCGCCTGACTTCCCATGGGCTCCGCGGCAGGGGTGTTCCTGCCGTGTACGACCGCGTTCCCGAGGCGGATACCCTCGAATCCTGTTCGGGTCGTCCGGTCGAGCGGGTCTTGCATACCGATGCGCTGATTGCGGTTCTTAAATCGCTGCAGGATCGTGACGCGGACTTTGCCGTCGTGGTGGATAGCAGCGGCAAAGCGATCGGCGGGTTCGGATTCGGGGAACTGCTGGCTCTGGTTCTCAGGGATCAGGTCGATCTCTGCGCCTCCATCGCGACTGTCATGGGAGAGCTGCCGCCGGTCTACGCGGAGGATACGCCCACTTCACTGGTTGCCTCGCGCCTGGTGGGCTCCCGCAACGACCGGATCCTGGTGGCCGGATCGGAGGGGGGCAATCCGATGCGCCTCATCGGCCGGCCGGAGATTCTGGCCCGCGGTCCTGTGCAGTTGGGCCGCCTAGCGGCGCGTCTGGAAGGCTCGGCAAGCCCTGCGGATCTGGCCAACGCCGCCCGGGAGATCAACGCATTTGGACGCAAGCTTGTTGCCCAGGAGATGCCGGCATGGCAGGTTTCCCAGGTGGTTTCTATCCTGAGGGATCGCCTCTCGCGGCGCATCATCGATATCGAGTGGGCGCGGGCGGAAATTCCCGGCGTCGATCGCCTGGCTTGGATTGTGTTGGGCAGTCAAGGGAGGCACGAGCAGACCCTGGTGACCGATCAGGATAACGGGATCATCTTTACCGCCCGGCCAGGGGTGGCCGTCGAGGAACTACGCCAAGCCATCCTCGTCATGGCACGGCGGGTCAATGAGAATCTGGCCCGGTGCGGCATCGCCTTGTGCGCGGGGGGCATCATGGCGGGGAACCCTCGCTGGTGCCTGACCCTGGGCGAATGGGAAACGCTCTTCGGCCAGTGGCTGGATCGGCCGGAACCCGAAGCCCTGCTCAATGCCACCATTTTCTTCGATCAGCGGCCGCTCTGGGGCGATAGCGGACTGGTCCGCTCTCTGGGTGATTATCTGGTCCGTCGCGCACCGGCCAGTGCCCGCTTTCTACGGCTTTTGGGGGAAAATGCGCGCCAGCGGCGCGTGCCGATAGGATTCTTCCGCGATTTTCGCGTCGATCGGGATGCCAAGCCGCCAAACACCTTGGATCTGAAGCAAGGAGCGCTGGCGGTCTTCGTCGACGTCGCGAGGGTCTATGCCCTGCGCTTGGGTATCGCCGAGTGCGGAACCGTGGCCCGTCTGGAGGCCGTGGCGGAGGCGGGGCAATTCACGGCCAAGGAGGCGGCAGGCTGGATCGATGCCTTCCGCTTTCTACAGGCCCTGCGAATCAAGGGGCAGGCCGAGGCTCTGCGGGTGGGAGGGACTCCGGGGCATCGCGTCGATCCGGATGACCTCAACGATCTCGACCGTCGCATGCTTTTGGAATCGCTGCGGCAAGCCGCGAAATTGCAAAAGCGTTTGGCGCTGGACTTCTCGCTCGACAATTGAATGCCGAAACGGCGCTCATCCCGACCGGCGCCGGCGTCGCGTCGCCTTGGGTGTCGGCAGCTTGGCTTGATGAGCATGCCACCAACGGATGAAATCCCCCGGCTCCAGCGCCTCGGCGTAGAGAAATCCCTGGGCGCGGTCGCATCCCAGATCGGCCATGGCCTGAGCGATCTGCGGCGTTTCGACGCCTTCGGCGACGACCCGCATCTTCAGCCGATGGGCGAGCCGCACGACGGCCGCCACGATTTCCCGGTCGCGGCGCGAGTCCGCGACATGGCGAACGAAGCTCTGATCTATCTTGACCTCGCGGACCGGGAGTCGCTGCAGATGACTCATCCCCGCATAGCCGGTGCCGAAATCGTCGATGACCAATTCGACTCCGATGGCGCGCAGCCGATCGAGCACGGCGACAACCGGCTCGGTGTGATCGACCATCGACGTCTCGGTCAGTTCGAGGTGGAGGCGAGCCGCCGGAATTTCCCAGGTGGCGAGGCTTTGGGCGATGAGATCGGGGAGTTCGGCGTCGTTCAGATCGCTCGCCGAAAGATTGATCGCCACCGGAATGGCGATTCCTGCTGCCATCAGGGCTTCCTGGACCTGCATGGCGCGCTGGATCAGCCAGCGATTGAAGGCTTTGCGTAAGCCCAGGCGCTCGATACCGGCAAGGGTGCGCGCCGGGGGCTCCCAGCTCCCGGCGATCCGGCGCCAGCGGAGGAGGGCCTCGGCGGTGACGCAGGCTCCGCTCTTCAGGTCGATCTGCGGCTGGAGGTGCAGCGTCAGGGCGGGTTCTCCCGCCAGGGCGTCGCGCAATTCGGCATGGAGCGCTTGCTGCTCGTCGTTTGCGCACTCCATCTCCGGGCGGTAGGTGGCCTGGCCGGCGGGTTCTTCCGCAGCCGCCAGACGGGCGATCCGCGCAGACTGTACGAGATGCAGCGCGTCCTCCCCGTCGTCGGGCCAGAGGGCGCCGCCGCATAGGGTCGCAAGCAGCTGGAAACCGTCGACGGTCGGTAGCGGGTCGATGAAGCCGCCTTGAATCCGGAGCATGGCCAGATGAAGCGGGGCACCGCCGGGAAGGTCCGGGAGAACCGCCAGCCATTCCCAGTGGCTGAGGGAATACAGGCGATCCTTGGGCTGCAGCAGGGCGGCGATGCGTTGGGTGATTTCGGCGCGCAAGCGCTGGGCGGCCTCGGGCGTCAGGCGATAGAGCGCCGCATCGGCACTGACGGAAAAGGCCACGACGCCCAGGGCGCGATCGGCGTGACGTCGTGCCAGATGGGGAATTTCAACCAGGGCCGAGGCGTAGCGGGGCAGACCGGTCACATGGTCGACCAGATCGTTGTGCAGGGAGGCGAAGGCGCTGGTATTCATTCAGGCGAGATAATACTCGGCCGGATCGATGCCATAGGCGTCGGCTGGCAAAGAACGGACGATGCAATACGGCGCTCCGGTCCCGATGGTGGGTTCCATGAGGAGATCGAGGCTGCGGGGGCGTCTTTCGGGGGACTTGTCGGGACCGAGAATCAACAGCACCCGCGGCTTTAGCCGGCGTATCTGATTTTGCTGGATGACCACGGCCACTTCGCCGCTGTTCAGTTCGACCAAAGAGCCTATGGGGTAGACCCCGAGGCACTGGACGAAGGGGTCGACGACTGCGGCGCGGAATTTCTCATCGCGCAGACGAATCAGGGATTCGAGCGCCCGCTGGCTCGAAACTGCCCGCTGATAGGGCCGCTGGCGGATCATGGCGCAATAGCTGTCCACCAGGCCGGCAATCTCGGCATGGAGGTTGAGACGCTTTCCTTTCAATCCGCGAGGATAGCCGCTGCCATCATGGCGTTCGTGGTGACTCGCCACGACGTCCAGCAGGTCGACGGCGTAACCGCTCTGGCTTACCAGAATTTCCAACGAGTGGGCCACATGGGAATGCACCAGGGATCGATCGTCCGTCTCGAGGGGGCCAGGCCGGTTGAGGAGGTCTTCCGGCAACTGCGCTTTCCCCACGTCCTGAAGCAGCCCGGCAAGACCGAGCATTTCCACCGTCGCCGCAGGGAGATCGAGGAAACGGGCGAAAACCATCATATGGACCGAAACATCAAGCGCGTGGTCGTAGGAATAGCGATCGATGGCCTTCAGGCGGGCCAGCCAGACCAGGGCGTCAGGATTGCGTTCCACGCCGCGGGCCATTTCCCTCACCAGCCCGCCAAGCTGCTTCAGGTCGGAACTCTCCGGCGACTCCGCGGCGTCCTGAATGCTTGCCAGGACCCGCTTGGCGTCCTCAACGATAGGCGCAGAGTAGAGCAGTTCGGCCTCCAGCCCACTCTGCTGGTCGATTCCCCGGATCGCAGGAGTCGTGTCGTAGCGCGGGCTACGGGGTTCGATCCGCAACTGCCGGCAGATGGCGGCGAAATCGTCCGCCGAGGCGTCGTCGGCTTGGCGAAAGACCGTGGCCGGTAGACCGCAGGAGGGGTTCTCGTCGAAAGCAGGCCTGGCGAAATGACTCCCCAGCGAGTGGCTGCGGTCGATGGTGACGGTCCGGCACATTTCCCGGAGGACGGCAATCTGGGAGTCGCTCTCGACCAGGAATCCCTGCAGCGGGAAAGGGGTTTCGAGCCAGGGGCGGTCCAGTTCGGTGACGAACATGCCGCGGCGGATATCCTCGGAGGGGATGACGGCCTTCACAAGAGTGACTCGGGATTGACGATGGCGAGAGTTTAGTCGGCCTTCCTGCCGCTGTCAGCGCCGCCTCCCAGGGTTGTTGCCCAGCGCGGGCGCGGGTTTGCTTTTCGGCGCGGATTTCGGCATCGTTCGCTCCGATTCCCTCTTCGGCCGCTGTTATGAAATACCACGATCTGCGCGATTTCCTCAGTCAGCTTGAAAGCCGTGGCTTGCTCAGGCGGATTGCGGCTTCGGTGTCGCCACGGCTCGAAATGACCGAGATCTGCGACCGCGTACTGCGTACCGGCGGGCCTGCGGTCCTGTTCGAGAATCCCGTGGGGTCTGCGATCCCGGTTCTTGCCAACCTGTTCGGAACGCCGGAGCGCGTCGCCCTGGGCATGGGCGAAGAGGGCAACTGGCAAGAAGCTCTGCGGGAAGTGGGTAAGCTGCTCGCCTACCTCAAGGAGCCGGAACCCCCCAAAGGCCTCAAGGATGCCTGGGAAAAGCTCCCGGTGCTCAAACAAGTGCTCAATATGGCCCCCAAAGTCGTCTCCTCGGCGCCCTGCCAGGAGATCGTCTGGGAAGGCCGGGACGTAGACCTTGCCCGGCTCCCGATCCAGCACTGCTGGCCGGAAGACGTGGCTCCCCTGATCACCTGGGGGCTGGTGGTCACCCGCGGTCCCCACAAGGCCCGGCAGAACCTCGGCATCTACCGGCAGCAGGTGCTGGGGCCGAACCAGGTCATCATGCGCTGGCTAGCCCATCGCGGCGGCGCCCTGGATTTTCGCGATCACCAGTTGGCCCACCCGGGCGAGCCGTTCCCGGTGGCGGTGGTGATCGGTTGCGATCCGGCCACCATCCTCGGTGCCGTCACCCCGGTGCCGGACACCCTCTCCGAATACCAGTTCGCCGGACTGCTGCGCGGCGGCAAGACCGAACTGGTGAAATGCCTGGGTTCCGGACTGCAGGTGCCGGCCAGCGCGGAAATCGTCCTGGAAGGGGTCATCCGCTCCGGCGAGACCGCCCTCGAAGGGCCCTACGGCGACCATACCGGCTATTACAACGAACAGGCCGAGTTTCCGGTCTTCACCGTCGAACGCATCACCAGCCGCAGAAACCCGATCTATCACAGCACTTATACCGGCAAGCCGCCCGATGAGCCGGCCATCCTGGGCGTGGCTCTCAACGAGGTCTTTGTCCCCTTGCTGCAGAAGCAGTATTCGGAAATCGTCGATTTCTATCTGCCGCCGGAAGGCTGCTCCTACCGCATGGCCCTGGTCAGCATCCGCAAACAGTATCCCGGCCATGCGAAGCGGGTGATGTTCGGCATCTGGTCCTTCCTGCGGCAGTTCATGTACACCAAGACCATCATCGTCGTGGACGACGACGTGAATATCCGTGACTGGAAGGAAGTGATCTGGGCCATCACCACCCGCATGGATGCCCGGCGCGACACCACCCTGGTGGACAACACGCCCATCGACTACCTCGACTTCGCCAGCCCCGTGGCCGGCCTCGGTTCCAAGATGGGGCTGGACGCCACCAACAAGTGGTCCGGCGAAACGTCCCGCGAGTGGGGACGGCCCATCGTCATGGACGAAGCGGTGAAGAAACGGGTGGATGGGATGTGGACGGATCTCGGCCTGTGACGACGGCGGCCGCGGTCCTGGTACGGTCCCTGGATTTCGCGGCGCCATCCCACGTGGCGGCGTGGCTCGACCTCCTCGACCACTATGCCAGCGACCCCATGGGCGGCGGCGGAGGCTTGACCCACTACGCGCGGGGGCACCTGGCGGAAGCCCTCGCCGGGCTGCCCGCGTTCCACGGCGCTCTGGCCTGGTACGATAGCGAGGCTGTGGGGTTGATCAACTGCTTCGCTGGCTTTTCCACCTTCGCCGCCCGGCCATTGCTCAACATCCACGACATCGTGGTGTGCCGCGACCTGCGGGGCAGGGGGATCGGGCAGGCGCTGCTGGATTGGGCCGAAGCGCGGGCACGGCAACTCGGCTGCTGCAAGCTCACCCTGGAAGTCCTGTCCAACAACGCCAAGGCCTTGCTGGCCTACGAGCGGGCCGGTTTCGCCCCCTATGTGCTCGATCCCGCCGCCGGGCCCGCCCTTTTTCTGCAAAAACTGCTACGTGAAATTTGATGCCTGATTCCTATCCCCCTGCCGGCGGCGTGCGCCGCTCCCTCGTTCAACTCACCCACGTGATTTATGCCCTGCACGGGGTGGCCGTGCTGGTCGGGGTGAGCTCGGCGGCCTCCGTGGCCGGCGGGCTGGTCTTCGGTCTGCCTTCATTGCTGGCCGTTCTGCTCAACCTCCTGAAACGCCGGGAGGTAGCCGGTACCTGGCTGGAAAGCCACTTCCGCTGGCAAATCCGGACCTTCGCCTTCACCGCGCTGTGGTTGGTCGTCTATGGGCTGCTCATCATCACTCTGATCGGCATCCCCATCGCCTGGGCGCTCATCGGCATCCTCGGCCTATGGGTGAGCTACCGGGTGATTCGCGGCTGGCTGGCCCTCGCCGACGAGAGGCCCGTCTAGCTCGGATGCGCCTGCCGCCCCTCACCGAAGGTCGCCTCGTTCAGCGTCGCAATCGTTTCGTCGCCGAGGTCGCTATCGAGGGGGGCCTCGTCGAGGCGCATTGCCCGAACACCGGTTCCATGTTGGGCTGCAAGGCGCCCGGAAGCCGAGTCTGGCTGTCCCGGGCGGAGAATCCGGAACGCAAGCTCTCCTGGACCTGGGAGATCGTCGAGGCGTTGCCGGGCGTCCTGGTCGGCTTGCACACCGGCCGCCCCAACGGTCTGGTGGAGGAAGCCCTGCGGGCGGGCCGGGTCCCGGAACTCGGTGCGTACGGCGCTATTCGCCGCGAAGTGCGCTATGGTCGCGAGAACAGCCGCATCGACCTGCTTTTGCACGGCGAAGGTCTGCCATCCTGCTACGTCGAAGTGAAGAACGTCACTGCGGCTGTAGCGGGCAGCGTCGGTTACTTTCCGGATGCTGTCACCGCCCGGGGCGCCAAGCACCTGCGCGAAATGATGGCGGTGGTCCGGGAGGGTGGCCGGGCGGCCCTGGTCTTCTGCGTCCAGCGGGGCGACGTGACCGCGGTAAGGCCGGCCGACGCCATCGATCCCGTCTATGGCCAAACCCTGCGGGAAGCGCTGGCGGTCGGCGTCGAAGCCTACGCCCTCGGAGCCGTGGTGTCGCCCGCCGAAATCGCTCTAGACCGCCGCTTGCCGGTGATTACTGGATGACCCCCAGACGGCCGTTGTGGCTGCCCATGTACCAGTAGCGCCCGCGGGCGTCGATGATGGCCTTGCGGACGCCCACTTGGCGCGAGGGCAGGGGGATGACCCGGAATCGTGCCGTGACCGGATCGAAGACGGCGACGGTGTCGGTGGCGAATTCGTTGGCCCAGACTCGCCCCGCCCCATCGACGGTGACCGCATAGGGGCCGCCATCGGCTCCCGGCGGCATGGGGAAGGCGGCCACGACCTTGCCGGCAGCGGGATCGACCTTGAGCAGCCGTCCATCGCCGTAGGCGGTGACCCAGAGCATCCCATCGGGGGCGACGGCCATCCGGCGGGGCTGGCTGTCCTTGCCGGTCGACAACTCGCTGATCGCTCCCGTCGCTGGGTCCAGGCGGCCGAGCCCGTCTCCCCTGAAGCGGCAGAACCAGACCACGCCGCTGCGGTCGATGGCAATTCCGTAGGGGTTTCCTGACGTTCGGTATTCGACGATACGCCCGGTTGCGCGGTCGAGTCGCCCGATGCGCTGGCCGCCCTGAACCGTGAACCAGAGGGCTCCCGCGGCGTCGAGAACCAGGGTATGCGGATCGCCGCCGGACGGCGCCGGGTATTCGGTGACCTTGCCTGTGGCCGGGTCGAGTCTGCCGATGGTGCCATTGCCGTTGCCGGTGTACCAGACGATTCCCTCAGGATCGACCAGCAGACCGTGGGGACGGGCGCCAGGAGGCAGCTTCCATTCGCGGAAGGTTTCGCTCGCCGGGTCGAATCGGGCGATCCGGTTGCCGGCCATGACCGCAATGAAAATGCTGCCGTCGGGTGCCGGGGCGGGGTCGCGGGCGAATTCCGGGGTCGGGACCCGCCACTCGCGGACCTGACCCGCCACTTCGGAAAGAGCGCCGGGAACGATGCCATAGTTCGAGCCGCCGGCGTCGACGAGCGAGGGGAGGAAAACAAAGCACAACAAGAGCAGGCTGCGCAACGCGATCATGAGGGGGCTGGAGTGCCGGGGCGATGCTGACTGGACCACCCGCCGGTCGATAGGTTCTAGTCCGCCTCCAGGATCGGAGGCAACTCGCCCGCCTGACGCTGCGCGACCCAGAGCAGCAGGGCGTCGATCGCCGGCCCGCCGGCCTGGGCCTTGGGGTGGTTGATGAGGAAGACCACGACGTAGCGCCGGCCCTGGCTGTCGAGGGCGTAGCCGGCGGCGGTCTTGACGCCATCCAGGGTGCCGGTCTTGACGTGGGCGCGGCCACTGGCGGAGCTCTCCTTGAGACGCTTCTTCATGGTGCCGTCGATCCCGACGATGGGTAGCGAAGACACCAGCTCCGGCATCACCGGGCTCTTCCAGGCGTCCTGGAGCAGGCGGTCGAGGCTTTCGGCGCTGATGCGCTCCTGGCGGGAAAGACCGGAACCGTTTTCGATCACCAGTTCCGGGAATTTCAGATTGCGGCCGGCCAGCCAGTCGGCGACCCGGCGCCGCGCCCGCTCCGCAGTGGCGGGACCGGCCTCGTTGCCCAGGCTGAGGAAGAGTTGGCGGGCCATGACATTGTTGGAGAATTTGTTGATGTCCCGCACCACGTCGGCCAGGGGGGGCGACTCCTGGAAAGCCACGGGACGGGCGGAGGCCGGAACGCTGCCGGAACGGACCTTGCCCCCTAGGCCGCCACCCAGTTCCTTCCAGAGTGCGCGAAAAAGGCCCTCCACCTGCCCGTTGGCGTCTAAGGGCGCCAGGTTCAGTGTCTTCTCGCCGCACTGGGGGCTGTAACTGCCGCTGAACTCCAGGCGTTGGCCGCCGCCGTCAGGAATCAGCCGCGTGGCGATGGCGTCCTTCCAATCGCTGCTGCAGTCGCCCTTGGCGACTTGCAACCGATTTTCGATGCGGAGCCCCTCGCTGGGAGTTTCGGACAAGACGCGCACCTGGCGGCCGTCGCTCATCAAGGTGAAACGCAACGCCCGGAAATTGATCAGGAGTCCGTCAGGTCCGACGTTGTAGGGGCGCATGGGCTTGTCGTCGAAAGCGCCCGGGTCGATGGCAGGTACGTCGAGGATGCTGCGGTCCAGGACCAGATCGCCGACGATGTGCTCGATGCCCCTCACCCGCAGTTGCCGAAGCAGCGCCCAGAAATGTTCGAGGGCGAACTTGGGGTCGCCGCTGCCCTTGAGATAGAGATTGCCGCCCAGTTTGCCATCGACGGGATCGGCTTCGGCGTAGGCAACGGTTCTCCAGGTCCAGGCGGGACCCAGGATGTCGAGGGCGGCGTAAGTGGTGACCAGCTTCATCACCGAGGCCGGATTCATCGCCTGGCGGGGGTTGTGGGAAACCAGGGTGAAGCGGGTGTCGACCGGGTGGACCACCACAGCCACGTGGGCCAGGGGAATCTGGGCAGCTTTGAGGGCTGCGACCACGGTTGGGGGCAGCCCCTCGGCGGAGGCTCCGACGGGAGCGCCGAGCAGGAGAGCGATCATGCCCGCGACACATCCCGTGCGGAGGGAGGAGGACCGGCATTGCGGCGTCGCGCCGGTGGAGATGGCGCAGGCGTCGCCCCGCATCGGGCGGTCTGAGAAAGCCGTGGGCGAGGGCGGGCAAGTCATTGTGGCGCAACTTCGCTGGAGTCGATAATGCGGGCATTCTACGGAAGGACCGCTGCCATGGACACCTCAGCCCTTTCCCGTGCAGCACGCCTGATTGCAGCGGCCGACGGCCTGCTCATCACCGCCGGTGCGGGCATGGGAGTCGATTCCGGTCTGCCTGACTTTCGCGGCCGGGAAGGTTTCTGGCGGGCTTATCCGGCGCTCGCTCGGGCAAGAATCGACTTCGAAGAGGCGGCCTCGCCTGCGACCTTTCGCCGTGACCCGCGCCTGGCCTGGGGATTTTACGGACACCGCCTGGCACTCTACCGGCGCACCGTGCCCCACCACGGTTTTGCGATCCTGCGCCGTTGGGCCGACCGCATGCCGTCGGGTGGATTTGTCTTCACCAGCAATGTGGATGGCCAGTTTGCCAAGGCCGACTTCGATGCCCAGAGCATCTGCGAAATTCACGGATCGATCCACCACCTGCAGTGCCTCGAGCCCTGCTGTGAAAGCATCTGGCCCGCAATAGATCTGGAACCGCAGGTGGATGAGGAGACTTGCCGCTGGTTGCCCGATCTGCCCCACTGTCCACGCTGTGGAGGGCTGGCACGGCCCAATATCCTGATGTTCGGCGACGGTGGCTGGATCGCCGACCGTACCCGGGGTCAGCAGGAGCGTCTGGAACGCTGGCGCCGGCAAGGGGGAATGCGGGTGGTGGTCGAATTGGGTGCCGGCATTTCGATTCCGACGGTGCGGTGGTTCGGCGAGACCCTGGGTGTTCCTCTGATTCGCATCAATCCCACCGAGCCCGATGTGTCGGGCGCCAGCAGTGTCGGTCTTGCCGCCACTGCCCTGGAAGCCCTTGCCGCCATAGACGGGCGGCTCTGACCGTCGCTTTGGCGCCAGGAAAGCCAATACGGTACAGATTCGCCTTTCCAGGGCTATCCCCACGGCGTAACATCTTATGCTTATTCCGAATAGGGTTATTTTATGCTGGCGCACTTGCGCAGCCGACTCTGGCTCCTGATTGCTGTCGCAGTCGTGCCCCTCGTCGTCTTCGCCCTTGTCAGTTACCGCGACCAGCGGGCGGCGGCGGTGGCCGGGGTGGAGGCCGGAATTCGCCAGTATGTACGAACAGCCCGGGTCGAGGAGAGTCGGGCTATAGACCACACCCGGGACATCCTGCGGATCATGGCGCGATCAGAGGATCTCCGCGACCTCGATCCTCTGGAATGTCAGGGAATTGCCCAGCGGCTGCTGGAAACCCAGACTGACTATCTCAATCTCGGCGCTGCGTTCCTGGACGGGACGGTCTTCTGCAGCGGAATAGCCGCTCCTGCCCCGGCGGTGGTGGGTGGCCGCCAATGGCTCCGCGAGGCCGTGTCGCGCAAGGAATTGAGTTTCGGCGGGTTGGTCGATGGCGGCGTCGCGGGTCAGCCTGCCCTGGCCTTCGGCTATCCTTTGCTGAACCCGGATGGACAGGTTCGCGCGGTGCTCTTCGCCAACCTGTCCTTTGTCTGGCTCGATCGAATTGCCCGCGCCGTCCAGCCCCCGCCGGGGTGGACCCTGCAGATCGCCGACCGCAAGGGAACCATCCTCGCCCGTTTCCCCGATGGGAACCGCTGGCTGGGAAAGCCGATGCCGGAAACCTTCCTGGCCGAACATCTGGCAACCGCTCCTCCCGAAGGGGTCATCGAATTGCCGGGGTGCAATGGGGAAGCCTGTTATTTCGGCATTGCTCCCTTAAGTTCTTCCCGGGACGAGCTGTACCTGGTGGTCGGTGCCTCCCGCAGCGTGGCGCTGGCTGACGCCGAGCAGCGCCTGCGGGTGCACCTCCTGTTGCTGGCGGCCATCGCCCTCGGTTCAGTCTTTCTCGCCCGCGGGCTCCTGCAACGCTCGTTCCTTGGCTGGGCGGAGCGGCTCTCCGATACGGCTCGACGTTTCGGCGGCGGCGATCAGGGCGCGCGCATCGACCATCCGAGCACGATCCTCGAACTCAAGGAGGTTGACGACACCTTTAATGCCATGGCCGACAGCGTGGTGAGTGCTGAGGCCGTCCTGCGCAAGGCCCAGGAGCGCTACGAGCGCATCGCCGCGACGGTGCCCGGCGTTCTCTACGAATACCTCGGCCAACCGGGCGGCGGGGGCCGCTTCACCTATTTCAGTCCGCGCTGCGAGGAAGTCTTCGAGTGCTCCGCCGAAGCCTTGGTCGGAGATCCGGATCTTTTCTGGAGCATGCTCCATCCGGACGACGTGCGCGGTCTGCGGCGCGAGGAGAGCGAAGCCAACCGCCTGGGACGGCCCTTCCAGGCCGAAGCCCGAATCGTTTCCCCCGGCGGGCGGATCCGCTGGATTCAGATGGCCGCCCGTCGTGGCGCCTATTTCGAAGGGGGGGGCGCTCTCTGGAGCGGCGTGATCCTTGACGTGACCGAACGCAAGACCGCCGAGGCTACCTTGCAGAAACTCTATCTGGCGGTCGCGCAGAGTCCGCTCAGCATTGTCATCACCGACGATCAAGCCAATATCGAGTACGTGAACGAAGCTTTCGAGCGCTCCTCCGGCTATACCGCCGCAATGGTCATGGGCCGCAACGCGCGGCTTCAGGCTTCCGGTGCTACTCCTGCTGAAACCTACCGGGACTTGTGGGCTCATCTGCGGGCCGGACGGATGTGGCAAGGGGAATTCCATAACCGGCGGGCCGACGGGGGGACCTATATCGAGTTCGTCAAGATCGCCCCGGTCCGGACCCAGGGCGGAGCAATCACTCACTTCGTCGCCTTCAAGGAAGACATTACCGAAAAGAAGCGCATCGGCGCCGAGCTCGACATGCATCGCCACCACCTCCAGGACCTGGTCGCCCAGCGCACGCGGGAACTGGAGGAAGCCAACGACGTCATCGAGCGTCGGGCCGAGGAGGTGGCGACTCTCAATGCCGCCCTGCGCGACCGGGCCGAGGAAGCGGAAGCCGCCACCCGGGCCAAGAGCGCCTTCCTGGCCAATATGAGCCACGAAATCCGCACCCCGATGAACGCCATCATCGGCCTCAACCATATGCTCGAACGGGCCCGGCCCACTCCGGAGCAACTGGACAAGATCCGCAAGATCAGCGCCTCCGCCAATCATCTTCTGGCCATCATCAACGACATCCTCGACCTCTCCAAGATCGAGGCCGGCAAAGTCAGCTTCCAGGACGAACCCTTCGATTTGCAGGCCGTGCTTGCCGACGTAACGACCTTCGCTTCCCAGCGCCTGGCCGAGAGTACCGTGGCCTTCCACGCGAATGCGGACCAAGTGCCGCGCTACCTGATGGGGGACCGCACTCGCCTCGCTCAGATGCTCCTCAACTACGTGAGCAATGCCATCAAATTTACGCGCACTGGGAGCATCGCCCTGCAGGTCGGGGTCGTCGAAGACCTCGACGATGTCGTCCAGTTGCGCTTCGAGGTCGCCGATACCGGCATTGGCCTCTCTGATGAGCAATGCGGGCGCATCTTCGAGGCCTTCGAACAGGCCGATGCCTCCACCACCCGGGTCTTTGGCGGAACCGGACTGGGGCTGACCATCAACCGCCACCTTGCCGCGCTCATGGGGGGGGAGGTGGGGGCCAGCGGGCGCCTGGGAATTGGTAGCATCTTCTGGGCCACTGCAGTGTTCGGCAAGACCACCGCTGCCGCAGTCAAAGAACGGCAGGTCGAGCCCGGGGCGGAAACACGGCTCAAACGCGACTACGCCGGAGGACGCATCCTCCTGGTGGAAGACAACCTCATCAATCAGGAGGTGGCCCGCGACCTCCTGGTCGACGTCGGGCTCAGCGTCGACGTGGCAGGCAACGGTGAGGAGGCCGTGGCCAAAGCATCGTCCGGGGCTTATGACCTGGTCCTCATGGATATCCAGATGCCTGTCATGGACGGTATCGAGGCTGCCCGCGCGATCCGTGCCCTGGTCGGCTGGCAGAGTGTTCCCATTCTGGCGATGACCGCCAATGCATTCGAGGAGGACCGCGAGCGATGTCTCGCGGCGGGCATGAACGACCACGTGGCCAAGCCGGTGGATCCGGACGTCCTCTACCAGACCCTGCTTTATTGGCTTCCGTCGCGGGGCGAGTGATCCCCTGAAGTCCGGTTGGGGCGCCGAAAAATGCTGAGAGCCCCTTGAAAGTTGACGCATGCACCCCTATTATTAGCACTCACCGACGGCGAGTGCTAGCAACCGCCGTTGCTCCCGGGTCAGCCGGGCCAATTTCCACCGTGTCATTTCGTTTGTTGAGGAGTTCATACATGAAAATCCGTCCGTTGCACGACCGAGTAATCGTCAAGCGCGTCGAGGCCGAACGTACCACCGCTTCCGGCATCGTCATTCCCGATTCCGCCGGCGAAAAGCCGGACCAGGGCGAAGTCCTGGCCGTGGGCCCGGGCAAGCGCGACGATTCCGGCAAGCAGAACGCCCCGGACGTCAAGGTTGGCGACCGCGTTCTGTTCGGCAAGTACGCCGGCCAGACGGTCAAGGTCGATGGCCAGGAAGTCCTGGTCATGCGTGAAGAAGACATCATGGGCGTTCTCGAAGCCTGAGCTTGCGAACCCGTTCCCCCAGAATTGAAGGAGATTTAAATGGCAGCTAAAGAAGTCAAGTTCGGCGATTCCGCCCGCGCCCGCATGGTCGAAGGCATCAACATCCTGGCCGACGCGGTCAAGGTCACCCTCGGCCCGAAGGGTCGCAATGTCGTGCTCGAACGCTCGTTCGGCGGTCCTACCGTCACCAAGGACGGCGTTTCCGTCGCCAAGGAAATCGAACTGAAGGACAAGTTCGCCAACATGGGCGCCCAGATGGTCAAGGAAGTCGCTTCCAAGACTTCCGATATCGCCGGTGACGGCACCACCACCGCCACCGTCCTGGCCCAGTCCATCGTCCGCGAAGGCATGAAGTACGTCGCCGCCGGCATGAATCCGATGGACCTGAAGCGCGGCATCGACAAGGCCGTCGCCGCCACCATCGACGAATTGAAGGTCATTTCCAAGCCCTGCACCACCACCAAGGAAATTGCCCAGGTCGGCGCCATTTCCGCCAACTCTGACAGCTCCATCGGCGACATCATTGCCGAGGCCATGGAAAAGGTCGGCAAGGAAGGCGTCATCACCGTCGAGGACGGCAAGTCCCTCTCCAACGAACTCGACGTCGTCGAAGGCATGCAGTTCGATCGCGGCTACCTGTCCCCCTACTTCATCAACAATCCGGACAAGCAGATCGCCATTCTGGACAATCCCTTCGTCCTCCTCTTCGACAAGAAGATCTCCAACATCCGCGACCTGCTGCCGGTGCTGGAACAGGTGGCCAAGGCCTCCCGCCCCCTGCTGATCGTCGCCGAGGACGTGGATGGCGAAGCCCTGGCCACTCTGGTGGTCAACAACATTCGCGGCATCCTCAAGACTGTCGCTGTCAAGGCGCCGGGCTTCGGTGACCGCCGCAAGGCCATGCTCGAAGACATCGCCATCCTGACCGGTGGCATCGTCATCTCCGAAGAAACCGGCCTCACCCTCGAGAAGGCCAGCCTGAAGGATCTGGGCCAGGCCAAGCGCATCGAAGTGGCCAAGGAAAACACCACCATCATCGATGGTGCCGGCGACGCCAAGTCCATCGAAGCGCGCGTCAAGCAAATCCGTGTGCAGATCGAAGAAGCGACCTCCGACTACGACCGCGAAAAGCTGCAGGAGCGCGTGGCCAAGCTGGCTGGCGGCGTGGCTGTCATCAAGGTCGGTGCTGCCACCGAAGTGGAAATGAAGGAAAAGAAGGCCCGCGTCGAGGACGCTCTGCATGCCACCCGCGCCGCGGTTGAGGAAGGTATCGTCGCCGGCGGCGGCGTCGCCCTGCTGCGCGCCCGTGCCGCCATCGGCAAGCTGAAGGGAGACAACCACGATCAGGATGCCGGCATTAAGATCGTCCTGCGTGCCATGGAACAGCCCCTGCGCGAGATCGTTGCCAACGCTGGTGACGAGCCCTCCGTCGTGGTCGACAAGGTCGTTCGCGGCAAGGGCAACTACGGCTACAACGCTTCCACCGGCGAGTATGGCGACCTGGTCGACATGGGCGTCCTGGATCCCACCAAGGTTACCCGCACCGCACTGCAGAACGCCGCTTCCGTTGCCGGACTGATGCTTACCACCGAGTGCATGGTGGCCGAGCTGGCCGAAGACAAGCCGGCTCCTGCCATGCCTGGCGGCATGGGTGGCATGGGCGGCATGGACATGGGCATGTAGTCCACTTGGCGCCAAAAGCGCCAGGGCGCTGTCCGCTTTCCGAAAAACCCGCGGTTTTCGCCGCGGGTTTTCTGCATTTTAAGACAGCATTTACGGTAGCCTTCGCTTTCGCGGCGTCGAAGCTGAGTGTCGCGGCGCGCTTCAAGGCTCGTCGTGTCAAACGTCCAGCGTTGATCCCCGGTTCAAGCAGGGTTGCAGAAACGGGGCGAAGTCTAGACGGGGCATTATTTCTGTGCGCCACTTTATAATCCTTTCGTCCAGTAGCCAGAGCCCCGCTATGCCTCTCGTCAGATTGTCCGCTGAGCAAGCGGTATCAACACGAAAATCAAATGACTATTCCGGTTGGGGGGATCGCACCTCGGAGAACCGGGTTGAGCCCATTGCGCTGCCTGCTTTCAAGGTGCCATTCAAAATTGCCCCAGGCTCGAAAATATTCACTGTGGGTTCCTGTTTCGCCCGAAATGTCGAAGACGAATTGATGCGCTTAGGATTTGAACTGCCGATCCGACAGGTCCCGGTGGATGACCGGGCGGTGCTCAACAACTATGGCACTCCCTCGATCTACAATGAATTTTCGTGGGCCTTTGGAGAACAGTTGTACGATCCCGACGAGAATATCGTTGAAATCATGCCGGGAAAGTTTGCTGACCTTCACCTGGCGCCTTATCGGCGGTTGCAGACCTATGAGCAGGTTCTCGCCAATCGCATGGCCATCCAAGCGGCGTATCGCCGCGCCGCCGAATGCCCGGTCATGATCATGACGCTAGGTCTCTTGGAATTGTGGTTCGATTGCAAGACCGGGTATTACTTGAACGTCGGCCCTCGCCCGTCACAAATCAGTGCCGAGCCGGCGCGTTTCGAGATGCACGTCTTGTCGTTTCAAGAGTGCTATGACTACCTGGAGCGGACGATCCAGTTGCTGCTCAAGCATTGCCGGCCTGATCTCAGGATCCTGCTGACGGTGTCGCCGGTACCGCTGACGAAGACTCACCGGGACGAAGATGTCATCGTTGCCAACTGTTATTCGAAATCGGCGTTGCGCGCTGTAGCGGAAACCGTGATTGCGAAACACGAATTCATTAGCTACTTTCCGAGCTATGAATCGGTCATTTACAGTGATCGAAAGCGCGCCTGGCTGGACGATATGATTCATGTTCGGAAAGACTTCGTGGCGATCAATGTTTCCAGGATGGTCGAGGCCTTCATCTGCGGTGACGAAGACCCGGGCAGCTGGCGGGCACTTATCGACGGCGCTGGCCCGGATGTCGCCATCGCCAAGGCCAAGGCGATTCGTACGGGTCCGCGCAAGGTCGCGGCGCTGTTCTTCAAGGAGTTTGACACCCTCTCCAAGGAAATCCCCGAATTCGCTCTGGAGCATGCGCAACATCTCATGGACACTGGGGATTTTGAAGGGGCGCTCGCCGTGATTGACGGAGCCGCGCAGAATGCGGCAGATGCTGGGGCGACCATTCTGAAATCCCAGGCGCTGATTCAACTCGGCAGAGCCGCAGAAGCTTACAGCGTGCTCGATGCTTATGTCCGCCCGATGCTCGATAAGCGGCACAAGATCAAGTCAAAGCGTTTTTGGAATATTCTATTGAAGGCTGCGATGGCAACCGGCACAGAAGCGTTCGTGATGGAAGCGCTGTACCGGGTGGTGTCGAATAATTACAAGCATGAAGTTTGGGCCTACACCCTTGTCGGTATATGGTATTTGGATCAAACCCGATTCGATCTGGCTATCCAGTATCTTGAGATGGCCATCAATACGGGAGAAGAAGCGATTCAAGCTAATTTTTTCCTGGCAGAAGCATACGCAGCGCTCGGGAAAAGGGACCAAGCGCGCGCCGTTTTGGCCCGGCTCCCCTCTGACGATGCCAGTCAGTCCGCCAGGGAACAACGGCTCAGGAGCCTGCTGGCGTCAGTGGAGTCCCTGTAGGCATTGGCTGTAGGTGGGCAGCCATTCTTCTGCCTAGAAGCTGTGCGACCGGACCCGCTTCTCAACGCCTTCCAAGAATACGGCAGCGTCATCAAATACTTCAGCCCATTCGCGCTGCTCCTGGCGAAGCAAACGGGTTTCAGGATAGAACGGAATTGTTGAGCCCATCTTTGGCCAAATCAGGTGTTGAAGATTATCCAGTAACACGCAGCACGGGACGCCTAAGGCGCCGGCCATATGGGCGGTCGTATTGCTTATCGTCACGACCGCATCTACCGAGGCCACCTGCGCTGCGAAAGCGTCTAGGTCAGTAAGCTGATCAATCCCTTGCGAGGATTCCACAGCACGTCCGGACAATGCGCTCAGCTCGTGCAATCCGTAACGCGATTCGTCGTATTGGAGCGAGACATAGTAGGCGTCCAGTTTGCGCAATAGCATGGCCCAATCCGAAAGGCTGGGTAGCAGCTTCCGCGAATTTGTCGAGTGCCAGGCGATACCTATCACAGGGCGGTCTCCGGTCGCGCGCTGACGGACGATCCTCTCCAGAGTGTCCAACGGGGGGCGCAAGGCACGAAAACTATGCGCAATTGACTCTGCGTCGGATCCGAGGAACTGAGCCAGTCGCTCATAAGATGCGCCCCGCGTAGCGCGAGACGAAGCAAGTCGGTCTTCCTTGTTGCAGACGGTTATCTCAGGGAAACTTCGTGCAAATAGGCCGACAAGCCGGTCTTCAACGGAAGCGGTAACTTCTGCGGCATTTCTTGCGGCTACTCCCAAAAATCTTGCCATCCGCAATTCCGACCCGGTATGCCGCATGCGTCGTTCGACCAGCAAGTTCGTGTTGCTCAGATCCTCTCCCATCCACTCCTGAAGCGCGCAAGGTTTCCGGATCAGAACGGCGTCTGCGAACAATTGCCAAGCCTCACCGTAGGCCTGGATGCGCTCTAGCTTGTCTCCCGCAGCGACCATGCCCTTCCAGTCAGAAGACTCACGTGCCAGGGCGCCGGCTGTCGATGTGGCGATATAGTCGGGGCTTTCTTTTGATTTTGTTGTGGGCAAAGCAAGCTCTAGGCAGTTAGATCAAGGAAGAAGAACAGTTATCAAGTTCAGTGACGAGCCACGCGCCGAAGCATGGCAAGTCAGCCCGGCAAATCCGCGCAACTTCAATGCCGATTTCCACTGCGTTCAACGGAATAGCACCGTGGCCGCAAGCGCTCCATCTCCAACGGAGGGCGGCCATCGGTCCATCGAGGATAATTGAAGTTGACGAGGCGCCGACATGCTGAGGAGCGGGGGTGGCGATGGAAACTGATGTTAGCGTGGGGTCGAAATAGTTTCCAGCGCTTTTGAGTGTGTCGGCTGGACGGGTGAAACACACGGAGGCATTGCGGCTTTATGCGCTTTCGATGCAGCGCAGGCGAGAGGTGGGAATGCGACAGGAGAGCGGCACCGTGGGTCGGACAAAACAATCGCCACTGTTTACCAGAGGTCGTGACGCGTTCAGCGCGCGGCTCTCATTGCGGAGCTGTGCGTGTCGCGTGATCTGGTCCGAGGCGAATGAGAGTCCACAGACGCCGCGGTTGGGCACTGCCGCCAGGGAGGAGGCTGATCTCGCGACACGGGCGGTAGCTAAGCAAATTCGGCACTCGCCGTAGCAGGGTCATATTCCCACTGATTAGAAGCAGAGGCGGGACTGTTGCACTTTTGTAACGCCCTGTAAGTTCTTTGTAAGAACCGCGCTTTAGATTACGCTCCGCAGCAATGCCCTTACAACCATCAAGTGCTGAGGAGCTAACCCATGCAAGACATCGTCGATCGGGTCTCAAAAAACCCGAAATTCCACGAGTTCATTGCCACGCGCAATACCTACTCGATCATCATGACCATCCTCGGGGCCGCCGCCTACTACGGCTTCATCCTGCTGGTCGCCTTCAACAAGGAGTGGATCGGCACCAAGCTCGGTGCCGGTATGACCACCAGCATCGGCGTGCCTCTGGGCGTCGGGGTCATCGCCTTCACCATTGTTATTACCTGGATCTACGTCCGCCGGGCCAATACCGAGTTTGACGAGACCAACGAAGCCATCATCCGGGAGGCGCAGAAATAAGATGAATCTTAAGCACATTCTTGCGGCGCTTGCCGCCCTCGCCTTGGCCGGTGGAGCCTTGGCCGCCGGCGGCGACCTGGGTCAGACCCAGCAGCAGGCCACCAACTGGACGGCCATCTCCATGTTCGCCATCTTCGTGGCGGGCACCCTCTACATCACCAAGTGGGCGGCGTCCAAGACCAAGTCGGCCGCTGATTTCTACACTGCCGGCGGCGGTATCACCGGCTTCCAGAACGGTCTCGCCATCGCCGGCGACTACATGTCCGCGGCGTCCTTCCTGGGGATTTCCGGCCTGGTGTTCGCCAACGGCTTCGATGGCCTGATCTTCTCCATCGGCTGGCTGGTCGGCTGGCCGGTCATCACCTTCCTGATGGCTGAGCGCCTGCGCAACCTGGGCAAGTTTACCTTCGCCGACGTGGCCTCCTACCGCTTCGCCCAGACGCCGGTGCGGACCTTCGCCGCCATCTCCTCCCTGGTGGTCGTGGCCTTCTACATGATCGCCCAGATGGTCGGCGCCGGTCAGCTGATCAAGGTGCTCTTCGGCCTCGAGTACATGTACGCCGAAATCCTGGTGGGCACCATCATGATGATGTACGTGCTCTTCGGCGGCATGACCGCCACCACCTGGGTGCAGATCATCAAGGCCGTCATGCTCCTGTGCGGCGCCACCTTCATGGCCGTCAGCGTGTTGATGCAGTTCGGCTTCAGCCCCGAGGCCCTGTTCACCAAGGCCGTCGAAGTCCATGCCAAGAAGGACGCCATCATGGCTCCCGGCGCCCTCATCAAGGACCCCGTCTCCGCCATCTCCGTCGGCATGGCCCTGATGTTCGGTACCGCCGGCCTGCCCCACATCCTGATGCGCTTCTTCACCGTGCCGAACGCCAAGGAAGCCCGCAAGTCCGTCGCCTGGGCGACTACCTGGATCGGCTACTTCTACATCCTGACCTTCATCATCGGCTTTGGCGCCATCACCAATCTGGTGGCCTCTCCGGATTCCATGTTCTACGTCGCCGATGCGACCGGTAAGCTGGGTCTGAAGGGCGGCGGCAACATGGCTGCGGTGCATCTCTCCAAGGCTGTGGGCGGTGACCTGTTCCTCGGCTTCATCTCCGCCGTGGCCTTTGCCACCATCCTCGCCGTCGTGGCTGGTCTGACCCTGTCCGGTGCCTCCGCCGTGTCCCATGACCTCTACGCCTCCGTGTTCAAGCATGGCCAAGCGTCTTCCGATGCCGAACTGCGCGTCTCCAAGATCACCACCCTGTGCCTCGGTGTTCTGGCGGTGGTTCTCGGGATCGCCTTCGAGAAGGAGAACGTGGCCTACATGGTGATGCTGGCCTTCGTGATCGCCTGTTCCGGCAATTTCCCGGTGCTGTTCATGTCTGTGCTGTGGAAGAACTGCACCACCAAGGGTGCGGTCGTTGGTGGCTTCGTTGGTCTGATCCTGGCCGTGGTCCTGACCATCGGTTCCGCCAGCGTCTGGGAAGCCGTGCTGCAGAATCCGAAGGGTTCCGCCTGGTTCCCTTACAACTCGGCTGCCATCTTCTCCATGACCGCCGCCTTCGTGACCATCTGGCTGGTGTCCATCCTGGACAACTCCGAGCAGGCCAAGAAGGAGCGTGCCCTGTTCCCGGCCCAGCAACTGCGGTCCGAAACCGGCCTCGGCGCTGCCTCTGCCTCCGCGCACTAAGCAAACGCGAGGTTCTGCTCCAGAAACCCGGGCTCCGGCCCGGGTTTTTTTATGCCTGCGCGGATGCCGGCTTTTCGGGAAAGCAAGTAAAATTCAAGGCTTTCCCAATTTCAATCAGCACTGCGATGAACGCCACGGCCACCTCCGCATCCGTCCCCCGGCAAGTCCGAAAACCGAGCTTTCAGGAAGTCATCCTGCGCCTGCAGGAATACTGGGACAAGCAAGGCTGTGCGCTGCTCCAGCCCTACGACATGGAGGTCGGCGCGGGGACCAGCCATACCGCGACATTCTTGCGCGCACTGGGTCCCGAGCCCTGGAAGGCGGCCTACGTCCAGCCCTCCCGTCGGCCCAAGGATGGCCGTTACGGCGAGAACCCCAACCGCATGCAGCACTACTATCAATACCAGGTGGTGCTCAAGCCAGCCCCCGAGAACATCCTCGAACTGTACTTGGGTTCCCTCGAGGCCCTGGGCTTCGACCTCAAGAAGAACGACGTGCGCTTCGTCGAGGACGATTGGGAGAACCCCACCCTCGGCGCCTGGGGCCTGGGCTGGGAGGTGTGGATGAATGGCATGGAGGTGACGCAATTCACCTACTTCCAGCAGGTGGGCGGTATCGATTGCAAGCCGATCACCGGCGAGATCACCTACGGCCTGGAGCGTCTGGCCATGTACCTGCAGGGCGTCGAGAACGTCTTCGACCTGACGTGGACCGGTGACCTGACCTATGGCGATGTCTATCACCAGAACGAGGTCGAACAGTCCGCCTACAACTTCGAGCATTCGGACGCGGATTTCTTGTTTACGGCCTTCGGTGCCCACGAAAAGCAGGCCCAGCACCTGATGGGCGCCCAGTTGGCGCTGCCCGCCTACGAGCAGGTGCTCAAGGCCGCCCACACCTTCAACCTGCTGGACGCTCGCGGTGCTATTTCGGTTACCGAGCGCGCCGCTTACATCGGCCGTATCCGCAACCTGGCCCGGGCTGTCGCCCAGAGCTATCTGGACAGCCGCGCCCGTCTGGGTTTCCCCATGGCGCCCAAGGCCTGGGCCGCAGAAGTGCTGGCGAAGCTTGAAGAACAGAACGCCAAGAAAGCCGCCTGACATGACCGCCAAGAATCTCCTCGTCGAACTGTTCGTTGAAGAACTGCCGCCCAAGGCCCTGAAGAAGCTGGGCGAATCCTTCGCCCAGGCCCTTGCCCAGTCGCTCAAGAACCAAGGGCTGGCCTCGGCCGAGGCTGCCGTGGTCGCCTATGCTTCCCCGCGCCGCTTGGCGGCCCGCGTGGCGGGGGTCGTCGCCTCCGCTGCCGATAAGCCGGTGGTGCAGAAGCTGATGCCGGTTGCCGTCGGGCTCGACGCCGGCGGCAACCCCACGTCTGCGCTCCTGAAGAAACTTTCGGCCTTGGGGGCAGATGCTTCCGTGGTGCCCCGGCTGCGGCGTGAGGTGGATGGGAAGGGCGAGGTGCTGTTCTACGACAGCCTGGCCAAGGGCGTGACCCTGGCGGAGGGCCTGCAGAAGGCGATCGAGACCGCCGTGGCCGCTCTGCCCATCCCCAAGGTGATGAGTTATCAGTTGCGAGATGGCTGGAGTAGCGTTCAATTCGTTCGCCCTGCCCACCGTCTGGTGGCCCTGTACGGCAGCGACGTCGTGCCGGTTTCGGTCCTGGGCCTGGAATCTGGCCGCACGACGCAAGGCCACCGCTTCGAGGCAGCCGTCGAACCGGTGGTGATCGCCGACGCTGACAGCTACGCCGAGACCCTCAAGCGCGACGGTGCCGTCACCGCGAGTTTCGCCGAGCGCAGGGCCGAGATTGCACGGCAATTGACCGCGGCCGCGCAACAGGCCGGCGGCATGCCTATCGAGGACGAGGCCCTGCTGGACGAAGTCACCGCCTTGGTCGAGCGGCCCAATGTGCTCATCGGCCAGTTCGAGGAGGCGTTCCTCGCCGTTCCCCAGGAGTGCCTGATTCTCACCATGAAGGCGAACCAGAAGTATTTTCCCCTTCTGGACGGCAGCGGAAAACTGACCAACAAATTCCTGGTGGTGAGCAACATCAGCCCCAGCGACCCCAGCGCCGTCATCGGCGGCAATGAGCGGGTTGTGCGTCCGCGGCTGGCCGACGCCAAATTCTTCTTCGACCAGGATCGCAAGAAAACGCTGGAGTCCCGCGTTCTTGGACTCGCCAAGGTGGTGTATCACAACAAGCTGGGCACCCAGGGCGAACGGGTGCAGCGGGTGTGCGCCATTGCCAAGGCCATTGGAGAGGCCTTGGGCGGCGAAACGCTGGCGCTTCAAGCCGATCAGGCTGCGCTGCTGGCGAAGGCCGACCTGCTGACCGACATGGTGGGCGAATTCCCCGAACTGCAGGGCATCATGGGGCGCTACTATGCCCTGCACGATGGGTTGGCCCCGGAGATCGCCGATGCCATCGAGGACCACTACAAGCCCCGCTTCGCCGGCGACAGTCTGCCGCGGAGCAAGGTGGGTACCGTCGTCGCCCTGGCAGACAAGCTGGAAACTCTGGTTGGCATGTTCGGCATTGGTCAGATCCCGACCGGCGATAAGGACCCCTTCGCGTTGCGCCGGCACGCCCTGGGCGTCATCCGCATGCTGAGCGAGGGCGATCTCGATTTGCCGCTGGAACGGCTTCTTGCTACCGCGACGGCACCGTTCGCAAGGGTCGAAGGGTTCAAAGCCAACGATGCCGCGCTTGCCGATTTCATCTTCGAACGCCTTGCCGGCAACCTGCGCGACCAGGGTTACACCCCCCAGGAGGTGGACGCGGTGGTCTCCCAGCGGCCCCAGCGCCTGGGCGATATCCCCAAGCGTCTCGCCGCAGTCCGCGCCTTCGCGGCCCTACCGGAAGCTGCCGCCCTCGCAGCGGCCAACAAGCGGGTCGGCAATATCCTGAAGAAGGCGGAACAGGCGGTCGCCGCCCGGGTCGATGCCAGCCTGCTCAAGGAGGGGGCCGAAATCGCTCTCAACGCTGCCTTGGCCGATGTCGCGCCCCGGGCCGACGCGGCCTTCGCGCAGGGTGACTATTCGGCTTCCCTGCAATCCCTGGCGGCGCTCAAGGGGCCGGTGGACACCTTCTTCAACGACGTCATGGTCAACGCCGACGACCCGGCGCTGAAGGCCAACCGCCTGGGGCTGCTCGCCTCCCTGCACGGCGCCATGAATCGGGTGGCGGACCTGTCGAAGCTGTCCTCCTGAACCATGAACAGTAAACTCATCATTCTCGACCGCGACGGGGTCATCAATTTCGATTCGGCCAATTACATCAAGAGCCCGGCGGAGTGGAAACCGATTCCCGGCAGCCTGGAAGCCATCGCCCGGCTCAATCAGGCGGGATACCGGGTGGTGGTGGCGACCAACCAGTCTGGGGTCGGCCGGGGTCTGTTCGACATGGATACTCTTAACGCCATCCACGAGAAGATGCACAAGGCCCTGCGCGCGCTCGGCGGGCGCATCGACGCCATCTATTACTGCCCCCATCCTGCGGATTCTTCCTGCGACTGCCGCAAACCCAAGCCCGGCATGTTCCGCCGCATTTCGGAGACCCTCAACGTCAATCTCAAGGGGGTTCCGGCAGTCGGCGATTCCCAACGCGATCTGCAGGCCTGCGTGATCCTGGGCTGCCAGCCCATCCTGGTGTTGACCGGCAAGGGCGAGAAAACCCGGGCCGAGGCTCAGCTTCCCGAGGGTACGCTGGAATTTGCCGATCTCGCCGCCGTGGTCGACTGGCTGCTCAAGGGGCGTCCCCTGTGATCGTCTTCCGTTCGGCCTTGTTCATGGCTTGGGTTCTGGTGCTGACCATCGTGATGGCTCCCTTGATCATCGGCACGGCCTTGCTGGGTTGTCGGGGAATCGCGCATCGCTTGGTCGTGCTGTGGCGCCGCGGATTTATGGGGGCCGTGTCGCTGATTCTCGGCATCGGCTGTCGGGTGCTCGGCCGCGAAAACATGCCAAAGGAACCCTGCGTCATCCTCGCCAAGCACCAATCGGCCTGGGAGACGGTGGCGCTGCAGGACATGGTTCCCGTTGGTTCGCACTGCGTGTTCGTGCTCAAGAAGGAACTGTTGAAACTGCCTTTCTTCGGTTGGGCTCTGGCGGCCATGCGCCACATTTCCATCGACCGGACCGCCGGACGGCAAGCCCTCGATCAGGTTGTCGACCAAGGGCGCGACCGTTTGGCAATGGGTTACTACGTCATCGTCTTTCCCGAGGGCACCCGGGTCGCTCCCGGCCAGAAGCGACGTTACAAGGTCGGTGGCGCGTACCTCGCCAGCCATGTCGGCTGCAAGGTGGTGCCCATCGCCCACGACGCCGGTGAGCTTTGGCCGCGCCAGGCTTTTCTCAAGAAATCCGGTACGGTGACCGTAAGCATCGGTCCCGCCTTCGACGCCACCGGACTCAGCGAGCAGGCCATCAACGACCGGGCGGAAGCCTGGATCGAGGAAGAAATGCGCCGCCTGTCGCCTCATCGTTATCCCGAAACCGGTGGCGCACCCTGAGGCCCTGCCTCACACCCTGCGACTCGGGGATAGGCAGATCGATTTTCTACTGCGCCGCAGCCGGCGGCGTACCATCGGTCTCACGGTCGATCATCGCGGGTTGGTCGTCGGCGTACCCCAGGGGGCTTCGCTCGGGGACATCGAACGCATCCTTGTTCGACACCGGGAATGGATCTTAAAGCGGCTGGAGCGCCGCTCCGCGGCGTCGCGTCCGATCGCCGTATTTGATGGCATGCGGCTCCCCTGGCTGGGCGGAGAACTCGTTATTCGTCTTGCCGTATCCGGGCGAACCCGTTGGGCCGACGACAGTACCGAACTCACGCTCGCCACCTCTCCGGAGAAAGCTCAAGCCGTCCTGGAAAAGGCCCTCCGGACGAGGATTCGCCAGTATTTTTCGGAGCGGGCCGCGGACTTGTCACCGCGTCTGGGCGTGACCCCCAGGGAAATCGCCTTGTCGTCGGCGCGCCAGCGATGGGGAAGCTGCAGCAGCCAGGGCGTAGTCCGCCTCAACTGGCGCCTCGGGTTCCTGGCGCCGCCCCTGATCGACTACGTCATCGTTCATGAGCTTGCGCACTTGCGCGAAATGAACCACGGTTCTTCCTTCTGGTCACTCGTGGAGCGCCTGTGTCCAGACTGGCGGGAATATCGTCGGTCGCTCCGGCTGCAAGCGCCGATCTTGTCAACTTTCTGAGGAATTCGTATGCGCATACTGCACACCATGCTCCGGGTCGGCGACCTGGAGCGATCCCTGGCCTTCTATACCGAGATTCTCGGCATGCGATTGCTTCGCCGCCAGGATTATCCGGATGGGCGTTTCACCCTTGCCTTCGTCGGGTATGGTCCGGAAAGCGAGGAGGCGGTCCTTGAACTGACCCACAATTGGGATACGGCGGCCTACGACTTGGGGAACGCCTACGGCCACATCGCTCTCGCGGTTCCCGATGCCGCGGCGGCTTGCGATGAGATTCGCCAGCGGGGGGGCAAGGTGGTGCGCGAAGCGGGACCCATGAAGCACGGGACTACGGTGATTGCCTTCGTTGAGGATCCGGATGGTTACCGGATCGAGCTCATCCAACGCGACTGACCCGGATCAAGGCACAAGCGCGGTCAGGGCGTGATACTGAAGGTTTAAGCCCTGCCTCATGTCCTTTCCAGAATTCTTCTCGCGGGTTCCTACAGTCCTTCTTCGCGACCCCCTCGCAGAAGCGCTCGGCGCCGCCGACGATGGCCTGATCACTTATCGCTACGAGGATGCAGTCCGCCTCGCCGGCCACTCCTGCCCCACGGTTGCGGGGGCCTATCTTCTCGCCTCCCGCATGTTGGCGCGCCTCTATCCGGGCGAACTGCCCCAGAGAGGGGGGATGCGCGTCGAGTTTCGCGGGGGAGAAGGCGATGGGACGATCGGCGTCTTCGCAGCAGTCTTCGGGTTGCTGACCGGGGCCGCCGGTGCGGGAGGGTTCAAGGGACTGGGAGGACGTTTCGGACGTCGCGGTCGCCTGGAATTCGGCGTTTCCGCCCTGCAGGGCGACGTGCGACTCTCCCGCGATGATACGAGGGCTGCCTGTACAGCCAGCCTCGATCTTTCAGACCTTCCGGGAGATCCTGCACTGGCCGGCCTATTGGGCGATATCCTGGGGGGCGATGCGGACCAAGCTATGCGCGCCGAATTTTCACGCCGTTGGCAGGCCAGGGTCGAACAACTCTTGATTGCCCGCTTCGATCACCCGGGCTGGGTCAGGTTTTCCGAGGAGACTATCAGGAAGCCCGACGGCGGGTAAGGTCGTTCAGGACCCGCAGGAATTCGTCGAAGGTGAGCTCGCTCACCGTGGTATGCGCCAGAGCGTCCCGCAGGTCCACATCGAAATTCTCTACGGCCTTCAGCGCGGAGCCATTGGGTGGCGGCGCTATCGGTCGTGGAAGATCTTTCTTGAGGGCCAGCATGATTCACCTCTGGAAGCTTGCTTGGTGCCATCTTCCCAGAAACCCGCTGCGCTTTCCGTGAAGCAATTCACGAGCGTCTTTCGAAGCCGCAAAACAAGGCCAGATCAGGGTTTTGGCGCCCCGACCCGGCCGGCCGTGCGCTCAGTGCGGCCGCGCGGCGCCTGGCCTGGATTCGATCGGAGGGTTGATTTCGTCAGCCGGTTTAAGGAAGAAAAGCATGGCCCAGGCGGTGAGGGCGGTCAGACCCCAGAACATGAGGAATCCGACCGAATAGATGGCGAGCGGGCTCCAGTAGACGGGTTTTCCCATCAAATAGAGCTCTTGCGGATTGATAAAGGCGAAGAAGACCGCTTCGCCCACGATTGCCGTGGCAAAAGACGGCCAGAAAATGTAAACCCACTTCAGCATTGCTACTCCTGTCGGGAAGGTGGCCGGTGGCTGAATCGGCCAAAAGAACTAGGGCGGCGTAGGCCCTCTGATACAGACGGTCTATTGTTGCGGGGAAATAGGACTATTGCAAGTCGCCAGCACCAACTGCCCGCGGCTCAGCGCTGGGACCAGTATCCGCCGCGCAGGCTCCATTGTCCGCGGTTCTGCTCCCAACGGTGAGGTACCCAGTGATGGCCTGGTCGCGGACTCTCCCAGTGACCGGATACCCACTCGTGCCGGGCGCCGGTCCAATTCCAATAGCCGTCCAGCCAGACCTGACCCGCTGCCGGGGGAGAGCCCGCGGCCTCGTAGCGCGGCGGCGGTGGAGCTACGGGAACGGATTCTATGCGGGCTGGGGGCGGTACCACGACCGCTGGCGGACCGGAACTGGACCGGGATGTCGATCCGATTCCGGAGCAAGCGGCGAGCGCAATCGAAATCGAGGTCAGGAGGGGGGCAAGCAGAGGGTTTATGGAGGCCTTCCCGACGCCGGGAGGCGTCAAAGGCCAACGGTACGGCTTCCGTCGCGTGATGGCAGTAACCGGCTGTTAGGAGTTGTAATCCAGCAGGCTTCAGCTTAGGGTCGGGTGTCCAGAACGCGATGACCGGTACTCAGGCTTTGTCGGACGTTCGGGTAGTGTGCCGACTTTGGTTGCGGGGGGGCGGACCAGGTGTCTCGGATACCCGGAATCCACGGGAAACAGTGGCTGCAGCCAAGATGGTGTTCTCCATACGAACGCGACCAATTGTTAACTGGGCGGAGCCGAGGTCTCTGGAAAGAGTGGGGCGGTGACAAGAAAGAAAAAGGCTGCCATCGCTGGAAGCCTTGGATTTGGTTGGTGGGCCCGCAGGGACTCGAACCCTGGACCAAAGGATTATGAGTCCTCTGCTCTAACCGACTGAGCTACAGGCCCCCCGGAACGCTGTACGGCATCGATCAGCCGCTGTTGTTGTCCAGGAAGCTCCGCAATTTGTCGGAGCGGCTCGGGTGCCTGAGTTTCCTGAGGGCCTTGGCTTCTATCTGACGGATGCGCTCGCGGGTGACATCGAATTGTTTGCCGACTTCCTCGAGGGTATGGTCGGTGTTCATCTCGATGCCGAAGCGCATGCGCAATACCTTGGCTTCTCTCGGCGTGAGGGTGTCGAGGATTTCCTTGGTGACACCCCGCAGGCTGGAATACATGGCGGCGTCCGCCGGCAGCAGCGTGGCGGTGTCTTCGATGAAGTCGCCCAGATGGGAATCGTCGTCGTCGCCGATGGGGGTTTCCATCGAGATGGGTTCCTTGGAGATCTTCATGATCTTGCGGATCTTCTCCTCGGGCATGTCCATCTTCTTGGCGAGCGTCGCCGGATCGGGCTCGGCACCGGTCTCCTGCAGGATCTGGCGGCTGATCCGATTCATCTTGTTGATGGTTTCGATCATGTGCACCGGAATGCGGATGGTGCGGGCCTGATCGGCGATGGAACGCGTGATCGCCTGGCGAATCCACCAGGTGGCGTAGGTGGAGAATTTGTAGCCACGCCGGTATTCGAACTTGTCCACCGCCTTCATCAGGCCGATGTTGCCTTCCTGGATCAGGTCGAGGAATTGCAGGCCGCGATTGGTGTACTTCTTGGCGATGGAGATGACGAGACGCAGGTTGGCCTCGGTCATTTCGCGCTTGGCGCGGCGTGCCTTGGCCTCGCCGGTCGACATCTGCTTGTTGATCTCCTTGAGATCCTTGAGCGGGATGCCGATGTGTTGCTGGAGGGCGATGAGCTTCTTCTGCTCTTCCTTGACGGCCGGGGCGTTGCGGCTGAGCACGACGCCGTAGGTCTTGGGGGCGGCGTCGATCTCGCCGTCTACCCAGGCGAGGTTGGTTTCGTTGCCGGGGAAGACCCTGATGAAATGGGGGCGAGGCATCTTGACCTTGTCGACGCAGATCTGCTGGATCTTGCGCTCCGAACCGCGGACGCGCTCGACCATGTCGCGGACCGAGTCGCACAGGCGTTCGATGGACCGGGAGGTGAAGCGGATATTCATCAGCTCCCCGGAAATCTGTTGCTGCAGCTTCAGATAGGTCTTGTCTTGAGGCCCCTTCGAGACCAGCGCCTTGTGCATCTTGCCGTGCAGTCCGCGCAGAGTCTTGAAGCGTTCCAGGGCATCGGCCTTGAGTTGGAGCAGAGAAGCCGAGACGGCAGCCCCGCCATCGCCTTCTTCGTCGCCTTCTTCCTCTTCCTCGAGCTCGGCTTCTTCGGCCATCTCGGCAGCCGGCTCTTCTTCGACGGCATTGGGGTCGATGAGACCGTCGACCAGCTCGTCGATGCGCATCTCTTCGGTTTCCACCCGGGACGCCATGTCGAGGATTTCGGCAATGGTGGTGGGGCAGGCGGAAATCGCCTGGATCATGTGTTTGAGACCGTCCTCGATGCGCTTGGCGATCTCGATTTCACCCTCGCGGGTGAGCAATTCGACGGAACCCATTTCCCGCATGTACATGCGCACCGGGTCCGTGGTGCGGCCGAATTCGGAATCGACGGTCGATAGCGCCTGCTCGGCTTCCTCTTCCACTTCCTCGTCGTCGGCGACGGCAGGGGCGGTCTCGGACATGAGCAGTTCTTCGGCGGCCGGAGCCTCGTCGAAGACCTGGATACCCATGTCGTTGAAGGTGGAGATGATCGACTCGATCTGCTCGGCGTCGACGACATCGTCCGGCAGGTGGTCGTTGATCTCGGCGTAGGTGAGGTAACCGCGCTCCTTGCCAAGTTTGATCAGGTTCTTGAGGCGGGTCTTGCGCGCTTCGGCGTCGATCGGGGCAGGAGCCTCGGTCATCGCGCCTTCCAAAAGCGCCCTTTCGGCCGCCCGGGCGGAAGCCTTGCTGGCGCGTGCCTTGAATGCGTCTTTTGCGGGGGTTTTTGCCTTGGCCATCACCACAATCCGTAAATTGGGAAAACCTCAAATTCTATCACAACTTAGCCCTTTCTTCCGGTGCTTGAAACGAGCTTGGCGTAATGCTGCTTTTCCTCGGACGACAGCCCCGCTAGTCCGAGGCGCTGAACCTTGGCCTGGAGTTGCGCGAAAGCGCGTTTCTGGCCGGCTTCCCGAAGTTTGCTGACGGTGTCGGCAAACTCCGCGTCGACTTCGTCGGCGTCAAAATCACTCCCCAAAGCTTCGGCTGCCACTCGTTCGACGTCTGCTTCGTTCCCGTCGCCCCGCAAGCGTTCGCGCAGGGAAGCATAGGTCGAAGCGCCGTCGGCGACCTCTCCGATCAGGCGCCGCAGAAGGGCTTGCTCGGGAAGCTCGTCCAGCAAGTCGACCGGCAACCGGCGCGCGAGTTCGGGCTTTTGCAAGATCAGGCGCAGCAGCTTACGGCCCAGGGAAGGCGCCGAGCGAGGAGCTTTGGGTGGAGCTCTAGGCGCGAAAGACTGCAAGTCGCACAAGCGCTCGACCTCGCCTTGGGCAAAGCCGCTGGCCTCGGCCAATCGCTTGACCAGTTGCAGGCGCAGGAAGGGCGTGGGCAGGCGGGCGAGCAAGGGTTTGGCTTCGTACACCAGCTTGGCTTTCCCTTCGGAACTGGTCAGGTCGCAGCGCTGTGCCAATTCCTTCAGGAGAAAATCGGAGAGGGGCATGGCTTCGGCGACCAGGCGGTCAAACGCGGCTTTGCCGCGGCTCCGGATGAAGCTATCCGGGTCGTCTTCCTCCGGCAGAAAGACGAAGCCGATGGTCTTGTTGTCGGCCAGCGATTCCAGCGCGTTCTCCAGGGCACGCCAGGCGGCCTTGCGGCCCGCATTGTCGCCGTCGAAGCAAAAGACGATGCGGTCCACCTGGCGCAGCAACTTCTGTACGTGGGTAGCGGTGGTGGCCGTGCCCAAGGTGGCCACTGCGTTGCCGACTCCATTCTGGGCGAGGGCAATGACGTCCATATAGCCCTCGGTCACGATCGCGGTGTCGGTTTCCCGCAGGGCCTGGCGGGCCTGGGGCAGGCCGAAGAGTTCACGGCCCTTTTCGAAGAGCGGCGTTTCCGGCGAGTTGAGGTACTTGGGTTCGCCCTGGTCGATAATGCGTCCGCCGAAGGCGATGATGTCGCCCTTGGGATTGACGATGGGAATCATGAGCCGGTCGCGAAAGCGGTCGTAGCGCCGGCCGCCGTCGTTATCGATGACCAGGCCGGCCGTATTGAGCGCTTCGGCATCGTAGTCGGCAAAAACGGACTGCAGATTCTGCCAGCCGTCCGGCGCGTAGCCGATGCCGAACCGGGCGGCGATCTCGCCGGACAATCCGCGCTTCTTGCAGTAGTCGATGGCCCGGGGCGAGCGCTTCAGTTGTTCCTTGTAGTAGGCGGCAGCCTGGGCCATGACGTCGATCAGCGTGCGGACCCGGCCCGGGGGGGCGTCTTGGAAGCCGCGACCCTCGACCTCCGGCACCGGCATGCCGGTGCGTCCGGCCAGGTCCTTGACGGCATCGACGAAGCCGATGCCCTGGTATTCCATGACGAACCCAATGGCAGTGCCATGGGCGCCGCAGCCGAAGCAGTGGTAGAACTGCTTGCTCGGGCTGACCGTGAACGACGGCGTCTTCTCGCTGTGGAAGGGGCAGCATGCGGCGTAGTTGGCCCCGGATTTCTTCAAATGCACATAGCTGTCGATGAGGTCGACGATGTCTACCCTCGCCAGCAGATCCTGAATGAAAGACTCCGGGATCACCGCTCGATTAACCGGCCAGCGCCGCCTTGACCTGTTTGGACACCTCACCCATGTCGGCCTTTCCGGCGAGACGGGGCTTCAGGACGCCCATGATTTTTCCCATGTCGGCGGGGCTCTTGGCGCCGGTTTCCGCGACGGCGGCAGCGACGGCAGCGGCAATCTCTGCGGCGCTCATCTTCTCCGGCAGGTAGGCCGAGAGCACAACGATCTCGGCTTTTTCCGCATCGGCCAGATCCTGGCGGCCACCGGCCTCGTACTGGGTGACGCTGTCCTTGCGCTGTTTGACCAGCTTTTCGATCACGGCGGCGATTGCTGCGTCGTCGAGTTCGATGCGCTCGTCGACTTCCCGCTGTTTCACGGCGGCGAGCAGGAGTCGGATGGCTCCAAGACGGGCGGTTTCCTTGGCCTTGAGGGCCGATTTCATGTCTTCGATGATGCGTGTTTTCAGGCTCATGGCGTTCATTTCGGCGATTGAAAACAAAAAAGCCGCCGGCTCTGTCGGGCTGGCGGCTCTTGCTGCTGTTGGGCTGGACTGGATCAGTACAGCTTGGGCGGCAGGGTCATGCTGCGAATACGCTTGTGATGACGCTTGACGGCGGCAGCCAGCTTGCGCTTGCGCTCGGCGGTGGGCTTCTCGTAAAACTCGCGGGCGCGCAGCTCGGTCAGGAGACCCGTCTTTTCGACCGTACGCTTGAAACGGCGGATGGCCACTTCGAACGGCTCGTTTTCCTTGACACGAATGCTCGGCATAAAAATCACCCCCTTCCGTCAGGCGCCCGCCCGGTCAAGTTTGGGGCGGTGCGCGCAATTCGATATCCGCAAGTTTGCGGAAAGCCGAGCAGTATAGGAGATAAAACCCTTTGCCATCAAGTGGTCCTTGGCCGTCGGTGATAAAATCGGCGGCCCATGTTGATCCTCGGCGTCGAAACCTCCTGCGACGAGACCGGCATCGCGCTCTACGACAGTGCGGCCGGTCTTCTGGGTCACGCGCTGCACTCCCAGGTGGCGATGCACGCCGAGTACGGCGGCGTGGTTCCGGAACTCGCCTCCCGCGACCATATCCGGCGCGTCGTGCCTTTGCTGCGTGAAACCCTGGAGCGGGCGGGCAGGTCCTTGGCCGAGGTGGATGCCGTCGCCTACACCCGTGGTCCGGGATTGGCAGGCGCGCTGCTGGTCGGCTGCGCCTTCGCCGAGGCCCTGGCCCTGGCCCTGGGCAAACCCACCATTCCCGTCCATCATTTGGAGGGGCATCTGTTGTCGCCTCTGCTGTCCCGCGATCCGCCGACCTTTCCCTTCGTCGCGCTGCTGGTGTCCGGAGGTCATACGCAATTGATGAAGGTCACGGGAGTCGGCCAATACGAACTGCTCGGCGAAACCCTCGATGATGCTGCTGGCGAGGCCTTCGACAAGAGTGCCAAGCTGCTCGGTCTGCCCTATCCCGGTGGCGCACTGCTCTCCAGAATGGCCGCGAGCGGTACGCCTGGCAAATACGCACTGCCACGCCCGATGCTGCACTCGGCCGATCTCGATTTCAGTTTTTCCGGCTTGAAGACGGCAGTTCTCACGCTGGTGCGCGATCAGGGCGAACTGCTTTCAGCGGAATTCAAGGCCGATGCCGCTTGCGCATTTCAGGAAGCCATTGTCGAAGTGCTGGTGAAGAAATCCCTCAAGGCGCTCAAACAGACGGGGCTCAAACAGCTGGTCGTGGCCGGTGGGGTCGGTGCCAACCAGCAACTGCGTGCCAGCCTGAACGAAGAGGCGCGCAAGAAGCGGCTCCGTGTCCATTATCCGGAACTGGAATTCTGCACCGACAACGGTGCCATGATTGCTCTGGCCGGCTGCCTGCGTCTGCAAGCGGGAACACCGGCGAAGGCCGCCGGTGGCTTCGCCGTGCAGCCGCGCTGGCCACTCCTGGGCACCCATTAGTTGCTACGGGCCACCCAGTAGGTGGCGCCCTCATGGCCGTAGCGTTCGCTGTGGGCGACGTCCCGATCGAGGGCGAAGGCGTCGCCACGGCGCAAATGACGGCTATAGTCCCCGACGACGAGCCACATCTCGCCGGCGACGACCAGGGCGCGTAATGCAAAGGGGTGGCAGTGGGTTTCGGCGATGGCGTCCGGAGGCCAGGTCCTGATCAGAACCTCGTCGAAGCCGTCGACCTTGGCATGGGATTCGAATTCTTCGAAGCTGGGAACGCGCATGGGAATTCAAAGTACGGCCAGGGCAGCGCCGTAGTCAGGTTCCTGCTTGATTTCCGGCACCAGTTCGCTGTGGATGACCCGATTGTTTTCGTCGAGCACGACGACGGCACGGGCTGCGAGGCCGGCGATGGGTCCGCTGGCGATGGCAACGCCGTAGGCCTCAAGGAATTCCCGACCGCGCAAGGTGGACAGGGTGACCACATTGTCCAGTCCCTCGGCGCCGCAGAAGCGGGACTGGGCAAAGGGCAGGTCGGCGGAAATGCAGAGCACCACGGTGTTGGGCAGTTCATTGGCTTTGGCGTTGAACTGGCGTACCGACATGGCGCAGGTGGGGGTGTCGATGCTCGGAAAGATGTTGAGGATCTTGCGCTTGCCGGAAAAGTTCGCCAGGGGAACATCTGCGAGGTCTTTGCCGACCAGCATGAAGACAGGGGCATGGTCTCCCGGAACAGGGAAACGCCCGGCGACGGCGATGGGGTTACCGCCAAGGGTGACGCTATTGGGCATGAGGAATCTCCTTGGGTTATTTGCTCTTGGACGACGAGCGGGTTGAATTGGTTTCGTCGGCTAACCGGGGGGCCAGCAGGTTATCCGCCGAGGAATCTTTCTGCGGGGCGACCGCAGGATGGGTAAGAAGAGTTCTAGTTGAGCGGCTCGCCCGAAAGAGCAGGCGTCATCTCTGGCGCTGACCTGATACGGAACGTCGGGGAGTGGCAAGGCGCCCCCTAGGGCAGTTTCTCGCCGCGCCGACAAGTGTTAGCAATGCCCGAGTTCCGCATCGAGTTGGGCGAGCCTTTCGGGGGTCCCCACGTCGACCCAGCGACCGCGGTAGCGCTCGCCGGTCAGGGTTCCGGAGGCGATGGCGGTGTCGAGGAGGGGGCGGAGCTTCAGTACCGATCCGGGCCGCACTTCTTGAAAGAAGGCCGGGGAAAAGATGCCGATCCCCGCGTAGGTGAGGGTTTCGCCACCGCTGGCGAAGCGGACCCGATCTCCGGTCAGGGAAAAATCGCCGCCGGCATGATGGGCGGGGTTGGCCACGAGGACCAGGTGGGCGAGCCGATCGCTCAGGCAATGGGCGCGGCGCACATCCCAATCGCACCAGATATCGCCATTGATGACCAGGAAGGCCTCGTCCCCGAGAAGCGGCAAGGCGTTGGCGATGCCGCCGGCGGTCTCCAGGGCGCCGGGAGGTTCCGGCGAGTAGCGGATGTTCAATCCCCAGGGCCTGCCGTCGCCCAGGGCAGCTTCGATCTGCTGGCCGAGATGGGCGTGATTGATCACGACGTCGCGAAATCCGGCGCTGGCCAGCCGTTCCAGGTGCCAGACGATGAGCGGCTTTCCCCCCGCTTGGAGCAAGGGCTTGGGCGTGTGATCGGTGAGGGGGCGCATGCGCTCCCCGCGTCCGGCGGCAAGGATGAAAGCTTTCATTGGGGAGCGCCGAAGCTGGATTCGGGAATTGGGATCCTGACTACGGGGAACACTGAAGAGGCCATAGGCGCGCTGGCGGATAAGGCCCACCTCGAGCCCGTCATCGCCACTCCTAAAAGGTATACCCGACCGCTTCCTGCTTGCCTTCGAGGGTATCGATAAGGCTCAGCAGGGGCTTCAAGGCGCCGTAGCGGCCGGCGACCTTGCGTGCGTAACCGAGAAAGCGGGGCAGGTCGGCAATGTAGCGGTCCTTGCCATCCCGGTATTTGAGGCGGCAGAAAATACCCAGAACTTTCAGGTGGCGCTGCAGACCCATCAGTTCGTACTCGCGCCAGAAATCCCCGAAGTCGGCCCGCACCGGCAGGCCGGCGGCGCGGGCTTTCTCCCAGTAGCGGACTACCCAGTCGATTTCCTGCTCTTCCTCCCAGGAAATGAAGGCGTCGCGGAACAGGGAAACGACGTCATAGGCGATCGGCCCGTATACCGCATCCTGGAAATCCAGGATGCCGGGAACCAGGGATGCTGCGCTCTCGACGACCATCAGGTTGCGGGGCATGAAATCCCGGTGAACGAAGACTTTCGGTTGGGCCAGGGCGGAATCGATGAGGAAACGGAAGGCGAATTCGATCACCGCCTTCTCGTCGTCGCTCAGCGCGTGACCCAGGTGACGACCGACAAACCACTCGGGGAACAGATCCAGTTCCCGACGCAGCAGCGCCTGATCGTAGGGGGGAAGAATCCCGGGCCGCGAGGCGGACTGCCACTGCACGAGGATGTCGAGGACGGGACGCATGAGGGCGTCGGCGAGGGTTGGGTCGGCTTGCAGGGCTTCAAGGTAGCCGATCCGGCCCAGGTCGGTCAGGACAAGGAAACCCTGGTCGAAATCCTGTTCGAGGATGCGGGGAGCCGCCAGGCCGGCATCGGCAAGTAGAGCAGCGACCTTGACGAAGGGGCGGCAGTCCTCCTTGTCGGGCGGCGCGTCCATGAGGATGCGGGTCGCTCCGTCGGGGAATGCGAGACGGAAATAGCGTCGGAAACTGGCGTCGGCGGAAGCCGGGGTGATGATCACCGATTGGCCGGGAAAATGGGTTGCCACCCAGTCATGAACAAGTTGGTCGCGGGACATCTGGCGGGGTTGGGTTCGATGTAAAATGCCCGGATTTTAGCATTCGCGCCGGGGGCTCCTGGCGCTCGAGCCGGTTTTCTCCCCCATCCATGCCAGGATTCGCCCGTCGTCCGCTTGCCGTCTTCGTGGGTTGCCTGTTTGCCGGCACCCAGATCAGCCATGGCGCGGTCGAGACCGCCCGGGCAGCGGCCGCGAGAAGCGGCGATCCGGAACCGATGGCGCCCAGGATGGTGGTCGACTTTCCCGGCGAGCAGGCTGGCGAGGTCAATCTCCGGTTGGAGAAGAAATTCTTCATTCTCGCCGCCAAGAAGGCGCCGCCGGATCCCAAGAGCAAGGGCTATGCTCCCATCCCGGTTCCTGGCCTCAAATTGGATGAGGGGGAGAAAAAACAGGTCAGCGAGGATCGTCCAACCTTCATTACGGCCGACCGGATCGAGGGGCGCACCGACGATTTCACCGAAGCGGAAGGGAACGTCGAACTCCGCAAAGTCGACACCTTGGTGCTGGCCGATAAACTGAACTACTCGTCATTGCGCGACGAGGTCGAGGCGGAGGGAAACGTCCTTTATCGCCAGGGCGAGGACCAGATCAGCGGACCGCACATGCGGATGAAACTTTCCGAGCAGATCGGGTTCTTCGACCAAGCGGAGTACCACTTCCGTCGTGAAGTGGATATCGAACAGAATCGCAAGATCAAGCCGGTCCGCACCACGATCAGCAATACCACCACCAGCGGCGCGCCGCTGATGATCAACGTCGCGTCGACCTACGGACTCCAGGAGGCGCTGCCGCCTCGACGAACGTCCGATGCTCATGGAAGGGCGGAGAAGATCGATTTCGAGGGCGAGAACCAGGTCCGCCTGAGCGACGCCACCTTTTCCACCTGCAAGCCGGGCGAAACCGACTGGTATCTCAAGGGCCGTGAATTCCGCCTCGATTACGACAAGGACGAGGGCCAGGCCAGCGATGCCACAGTGGTCTTCAAGGATACGCCGATCTTCTACCTGCCCAGCGGATCCTTTTCTCTCAATAACCAGCGCAAATCGGGGTTCCTGACGGGTAGTTTCGCTGCGTCGTCCAAGAACGGCATCGACGTCACCTTGCCTTACTACGTCAATCTCGCTCCCAATTACGATGTCACGCTCTATCCCCGCCATATGAGCAAACGGGGATCCCAACTCGGCGTGGAAGCGCGCTATCTCGATCACTACAGCCAAAGCGATGCGAAGCTCGAAGTACTGCCGGACGATCAGATGGATAGCCGGGAGCGGCATGCCTACAAGATTGTCCACACGCAAAATCTCGGGCAGGGGTTTCATCTCAATCTCAACCTGAACGGCGTATCGGACGATTCCTACTGGCAGGATCTATCGTCCCATCTCCTGCACACCTCTCAGCAGCAACTGCCGCGGCAGGTGGGCCTGACCTACGCGCCCGGATCGTGGTGGACGGGCAGCATTCAGGTTCTGAGTTATCAGACATTGAATCCGGATCCGAGCAGGATTGTCGCCCGGCCATACTTCCTTGAGCCGCAAATTGGATTCAGCGGGCGCCTCGCCGACGTTCGCAACATGGACATCAGCGTATTCAGCCAATTTGCCCGCTTCACCCACCCCTCGAAGGTCGATGGCAACCGGCTGGTGGCCTATCCCCAGATTTCGATTCCCATCGTCGATCCGGCTTACCTGATCATTCCCAAGTTCGGGCTCCATGCGACCCATTACGCACTGGAAAATCAGGCTGCCGGCGTGCCGGCGTCCCAGGGACGGGTCCTGCCGACCTTCACCCTCGACGGTTCGCTGGTGTTCGAACGGCAGACGTCCTGGTTGGGCCGGGACCATATCCAGACCCTGGAGCCGCGGCTGTACTACGTCTATATCCCCTACCGGAACCAGGATCGGATTCCGGTCTTCGATTCGGCCATCGCCGACTTCAATTTTGCCCAGATTTTCACGGAAAACCGCTATACGGGTTTTGATCGAATCAACGATGCGAATCAGTTGACCACGGCGCTCACCACCCGCTATCTCGATGCCACCACCGGGGCTGAGCGGTTCAAGGCGATGGTGGGTCAGCGCTACTATTTCGACGCTCAGCGCATCACCATTCCGGGCGAGACCGAACGCCAGCGGAGCTTTTCCAACTTTCTCGCGGCCTTCAACGGCCTCGTGGCTCCCAGTACTTATGTCGATGCGGCGTGGGAATACGATTACCACCGCAATCAGAATCAACGCTTTTCGCTGGGTGGGCGCTATCAACCCGAAGTGGCGAAGGTCCTCAGCGCCGGATACAGAACCACCCGGGATGCGCTCGGCGTCAGCCAGATCAAGCAGATCGACATCGCGGGGCAATGGCCTCTCGATGCCCGTTGGTATGCGGTTGGCCGCTACAACTACTCGCTGCGCGACAAGCAGGCGCTGGAAACCATCGCAGGTGTGGAATACAACGCCGGTTGCTGGGCTGCCCGGTTTGTCGTGCAACGGTTGGAAGCGGTTGCGGGTTCGCCCAACACGACGGTCTTCTTCCAGCTCGAACTCAACGATTTCGCGAGCGTGGGCTCCAATCCCATCGGCCTTCTGCGCCGGACCGTTCCCGGCTACAGCAAGTCGAACGAACTGCCCACCTCAAGCCATTTCCTTACCGATTGAAGCCATGTCCATCCGACTCTTGCGTGAACTTCTCACCCTCCTGGCCTTCGCCGTTCTGGGCCTAACGTCCGCGGCTGCGGTCGAACCTTTGGAGGTGGATCGCATCGTCGCGGTGGTCGGTGACGAAGTCATCACCATGAACGAATTGCGGGGTCGGCTCGCCGCGGTCCTTGCGCAGTTGAAGAAGCAGGGGACTCCGCTGCCTCCGGACGATGTCCTTGAGAAGCAGATGCTCGAACGCCTCATCATCGACCGGGTCCAGCTTCAGGTCGCGAAGGAAAACGGTATTCGCGTCGATGACGGCCAGCTCGATATGGCCATGAATCGGATTGCCGCCAGCAATCAGATGAACCTCGCCCAGTTCAGGCAGGCGGTGGAGAAGGATGGCATCGCCTACGCGCGCTTTCGCGAGGAAATCCGCGACGAGATCACGGTCACCCGGCTCCGCGAGCGCGAAGTCGATAGCAAGCTGGTCATCTCCGATTCCGAAATCGATAATTTTCTCGCCAACCAGCAAGTGGAGGGGGCTGCCTCGCAAATCCAGTTGGCGCACATTCTGATGCGTGCTCCGGAATCGGCCAGTCCCGAGCAATTGCAGAAACTCCGTGCCAGGGCTGAACAAGTGCTTGCACGGGCGCGGGCGGGGGAGAATTTCGCCCAGTTGGCGGTGGCTTTTTCCGATGCGCCGGATGGATTGTCCGGGGGCGACCTGGGGGTCAGGCCGGTCGATCGCTTGCCTTCCCTCTACGCCGATGCGGCGGCAAAGCTCCAGCCGGGGGACGTCAGCGAATTGCTGCGTTCGCCTGCCGGTTTCCACATCATCAAGCTGGTCGGTCGGCGCGGCGGAGCGTCCCAGCCGCCGGTCACGCAGACTAGGGTACGTCATATCCTGCTCCGCACCAACGAAGTGGTTTCCGAAGCCGAGGCGCGGCGCAAGCTGGAAAACCTGCGGGAACGCCTGATTAACGGCGGTGATTTCCAGGAGCTGGCGCGGCTCTATTCCCAGGATGGTTCCGCCGCGAAGGGCGGCGATCTGGGTTGGCTCAACCCCGGCGACACCGTACCCGAGTTCGAAAAGGCGATGAATGAACTGAAGGAAAACGAGTTGAGTCCCGTCGTCCAATCGCCCTTCGGCATGCATCTGATCCAGGTGCTCGAGCGCCGGCAGCGCGACATGTCGGAAGAGCGCAAGCGCCTCGACGCCCGCCAAGCCCTGCGCGAGCGCAAGCTGGACGATGCCTACCAGGATTGGCTGCGGCAATTGCGCGACCGGACTTACGTCGAGAACCGACTGGAGGAAAAGTGAGTTCTCTGCCGGTCGTCGCGGTCACCAGCGGCGAGCCTGCCGGGATCGGGCCGGAACTCTGCCTTCGGCTCGTCGAGTGTACCCATGCGGCCCGCCTTGTGGTCCTCGCCGATCGCGGCCTGCTTTCCGACCGGGCGGCGGCGCTGGGCCTGACGGTTCGGTTAAGAGACTACGACCCGGCGCTCCCTCCCGTGCCGGGTAGCCTCGAAGTCCTGCATCAGCCGCTCTTGTCGCCCGCGCTGCCCGGGCACCTCGATGCGGCCAACGGCCCCTACGTCCTGGCGTTGCTCGACCGGGCACTGGCGGGATGTGTGAGCGGGGAGTTTGCCGCCATGGCGACGGCTCCGGTGCATAAGGGCGTCATCAACGACGCGGGAATCCCATTTACCGGCCATACCGAATATCTGGCGCAAAAGACGGACACTCCCTTGGTGGTGATGATGCTTGCGGGCGAAACGGAACGCGGGCCACTCCGCGTCGCTTTGGTCACGACGCATCTGCCGCTGCGGGCGGTTCCGGACGCCATCACCCCGGGGCTCCTCACACGGACGATAGAAATCCTCAATGCCGACCTGAAGTCGAAATATGGGATCGACGACCCGGTCATCCTGGTGACCGGCCTCAATCCCCATGCCGGAGAGGGGGGCTATCTCGGCCGGGAGGAAATCGATGTCATCACACCGACGCTCGAAACGCTGCGCAACACAGGAGTGAAGCTTGTCGGGCCCTTGCCCGCCGATACCCTCTTCACCCCACCGGTGCTGTCGCGCGGCGACGCGGTGCTGGCGATGTTTCACGATCAAGGTTTGGCCGCGCTCAAGTACGCCACCTTCGGTCACGGCATCAACGTCACCCTTGGGCTACCGATCATCCGGACTTCGGTGGACCACGGGACTGCTCTCGAGTTGGCGGGCACCGGCCGCGCCGATCCGGGCAGCCTTTTCGAGGCGGTGGCGGAAGCCGCCCGCATGGCGGCGCGGCGGTGAAGCGGCGGAAACCGGTGAGTGGGTCGCTGCGGGCGTCGGACTTCCGGCGCAACGCCCAATGGCTAGCGATCTGCGACGACGAACGGCGGCCCCGTATGAGTCCAGTCCTTCGCCTCCTCCGGAGCGGCGATTTCACCTGCCTAGGGCAACTGCGCCTGCAATGAAGCGGAGCCCTTGGTGAAACACGTTGCGCGCCGCCGTTTTGGGCAGAATTTCCTGGTGGACCAGGGCATAGTCGCCGCCATCGTCACGGCCATCGATCCCCGTCCGGGGGAAACCGTGGTCGAGATCGGTCCGGGTCTGGGGGCGCTCACCGCCCCGCTCCTGAGTCGAGTTCGGCCTTTACACGTGGTTGAAATCGACCGTGACCTGGTCGCTCGTCTAAAGACGCGCTATTCCGCAGGAGAACTCGTCGTTCATGAAGGCGATGCCTTGAACTTCGACTTCGCCTGCCTGGGGGGCGATCTGCGTCTCGTCGGCAATCTGCCCTACAACATCTCGACGCCCCTGCTTTTTCATCTGGCGGACTACGCCGAGCGGGTGCGGGACATGCATTTCATGCTGCAGAAGGAAGTCGTCGAGCGCATGGTCGCCGCGCCGGGGGACTCGGAATTCGGACGCCTGTCCGTCATGCTCCAGTACCGATTCCACCTGGAATGGCTGCTCGACGTCCCGCCGGAATCATTCGATCCGGCACCCAAAGTGGATTCGGCCGTCGTCAGGCTGGTCCCGCGACCGCTTGCCGACTGTGTCGTGCGAGATCCGGCGCTGCTCGAGAGGGTGGTTGCCACGGCGTTCTCCCAACGACGCAAGATGTTGCGCAACACTCTCAAGAGCCTTCTCCACCACGAGGACTTTGCCGCCCTGGGCGTAGAACCGACCGCCCGGGCAGAAGACCTCGCAGTGGCGGACTACCGCCGAATCGCCGACTTTCTGGCGGGTGCCGAGGCTAGACGCCCTTCTTGACGCCGCAGGTGCTGATTCCGAGCAGCGGGTAGGCAGGGCACCAGCCCATCAGGCCCGTCGCGAGAGGGACGACACCAATCCAGGCCCAGACGGGGCCGCCTAGGAGCGCCCAGGCGATAAGGCCGAGTCCGGCCGCGATGCGAAGAACTTTGTCGAGTCCGCCAACGTTTGCTTTCATGATGATCTCCCGATGAGGTGTTGAGACGGGAGCCAGTGTAGTCGCCGGTGCGGGAACGAGTCTGTAACCTGAGTCACAGAGCGGCGAGGGCGCGCAGCCCCTCACGGTCCTGGAGAATGATCTGCTCGCGGCCGAGGGAAACCAGTCCCTGGGCGGCGAAGCCCTTGAGAAGTCGGCTGACGATTTCGCGCACGCTGCCCAGTTCCTCGGCGAGGTGTTGGTGGGTCACGGCGATGACGTCCTCGCCTCTGGCCAGCAGAAGTTTGGCGAGGCGCCGGTCGAGGCGCGCGAAGGCGACTTCCTCGACCAACTGCATCAGCTCGGCGAGACGCTCGGAAAAGAGGTGAAAGACGAAATCCCTGAAAGGGGCCTGGTCAGCGACCAGACGGGCAAAGAGTGCGCTGGGGATGACCAGCAGCTGGAGCGGCGATTCTGCGATGCCGCGGGCGTTGTAATCGGCATGGCCCAGGAGGCAGCTCGACGTGATGATGCACGATCCGCCGGGTTCGACCCGGTAGAGCACCATCTCCCGGCCACCGGGCGAATTCTTGACCACTTTGATGCTTCCCGCCAGGATGAGCGGAAAACCCCGGCAGGGGTGGCGCTCGGCGAAGAGTTCGCATCCCGCGGGGACCTCGGCGACGGCTCCAGGGGCCAGGAGAGGCGCGAGATCGCTCGCGGGAACCGCGGCCAGCGCGGGATAGAGGGAAAGCAGGGCCGCCCGATCGGCAGTGGGGGTCATGCCAGATCGGCGTAAGCCGGTGCGTGGTCCGAGGGACGCTCCCGCTTGCGCGGGGCGCGGTCGATACCGGCGCCGACACAGCGTCCGGCCAAGGGGCCGGAAAGCAAGACGTGGTCGATGCGTAGGCCCAGGTTTTTCTGGAAACCGAGCATGCGGTAATCCCACCAGGAATAGCTCTTGTCGGGTTGCTCGAAGAGCCGGAAGCTGTCCCTGAGCCCGAGTTCGAGGAGTCGGCCGAAGGCCGTCCGCTCGGCGGGCGAGCAGAGAATCTGGCCCGCCCAGGCCTGGGGATCGTGGACGTCGCGGTCTTCCGGGGCGATGTTGAAATCGCCGGCCAGGACCAGATTGGGGTAGGTGTTCAACTCGTTCTTGAGCCAGGGGACCAGAGCCTCCAGCCAGGCAAGCTTATAGCGGTATTTGTCGCTATCGACGGCCTGACCATTGGGGACGTAGGCGCAAATGACGCGGACGTCGCCAACGGTTCCTGCGATCAGGCGCTTCTGCTCGTCGGGAAAGTGGGGGTTGCCGGAAACAACGTCTCGAATCTCGTCGCGGGCGACGAGGGCGACTCCGTTGTAAGTCTTCTGGCCGGAAAAAGCGACTCGGTAACCGGCGGCCTCAAGATCGGCCCGCGGAAAATTGGCGTCCTCGACCTTGGTTTCCTGGAGGCAAACCACCGCCGGAGCCTGCTCGGCAAGCCAGTCCAACAGATGCGGCAGCCGCACCTTGAGGGAATTGACATTCCAGGTGGCGATTCGCACTGCGTCAGGGGGCGGCAGCCGGAGGCTTGGTCCCGGATGCCGCCGGATATCCGGCCAGGTCAAGGAGATTGTTGTAGGAATCGGCCTCGAAGCCGCGGATGGTCTGTTTTCCCACCCGCAGCGAAGGAACGAAGGTGTCGCCGACCAGAAGCTTGAGTTCCTCGGCATCCTCCGCCTTCTGGAGAACTTTCTCGGTAAAGGGTACGCCACGAGCGCTCAGGAGTTCCCGGGCCTTCTTGCAGGCCCCTGGGCAATCGGACGTGGTAAACAACGTGACCGGGAAATTTTCGGCGGCCCGGCGGGCGGCAAAAGATACTTGATCGTTGGCGACGGCGCTGGCGTCTTTTTCGCGCATGACTTCCCGCGCGCTCCCGGGAGGCGGGCTGTCGGAGAAATGGACCTTGCCCGCGGAATCGACCCAGCGATAGACCTCGGCTGTTGCCGAAAGGCTCGTCAAAGCCAGGGCGAGCAAAAGGATTCTTTTCATAGGTGCCTCCCGGTAAAGACCTTACGCTGCAATCATACCGCTATGGCGCAGCAGTGCGTCCACCTGGGGTTCGCGGCCACGGAAGGCGGTGAAGGATTCGAGTGCCGGCCGCGAGCCTCCCACAGAGAGGATCTCGTCCAGGAAACGCCGTCCGGTGGCGGGGTCGAAGGGATTCCCCGCCTCTTCGAAAGCGGCGTAAGCGTCTGCCGACAGGACTTCTGCCCATTTGTAGCTGAAATAGCCCGCCGCGTAACCGCCGCCGAAGATATGGGAAAAACTGTTGGGGAAGCGCTGCCAGGACGGTGGAAGAATGACTGCCACTTCCTGTCGGACCGTTGCGAGCAAATCCATGACCGAGCGGTCCCCGGCGGGGTCGAATTCGCTGTGAAGCAGCATGTCGAAGAGGGCGAATTCAAGCTGTCGCACGGTCTGGAGCCCGCTCTGGAAATTGCGTGCGGCGAGCATCTTGTCGAACAGCTCCCGCGGCAGCGCAGCGCCGGAGTCTACGTGGGCGGACATGGCTTCGACCACTTCCCATTCCCAGCAGTAGTTTTCCATGAATTGCGAGGGCAATTCGACCGCGTCCCATTCCACCCCATGGATTCCGGAGACGCCCAATTCCTCTACCCGGGTCAGGAGATGGTGAAGGCCATGGCCGGTCTCGTGGAACAACGTGATCACTTCGTCGTGGGTGAAGGTGGCGGGTTTGCCGCCGACCGGGGCCGAGAAGTTGCAGTTGAGATAGGCAATCGGCTTCTGCAGTCCCGCGCCCAGGCGTCGGCGGCCTTGGGCCTCGTCCATCCAGGCTCCGCCGCGCTTGGTTTCGCGGGCGTAGAGGTCGAGGTAGAACTGGCCGACCAGATCGCCATCCGGCGTTTCCAGGCGATAGAAGCGCACGTCCGGATGCCAGACGGGGGCACTTTCGGGTTTGACCCGAACTCCGAAGAGATTTTCGATCACCCGGAAGAGACCGGCGAGAACAGCGGGCTCGGTGAAATACTGCTTCACCTCCTGTTCCGAGAAGGCGTAGCGGGCCTGGAGCAATTTCTCCGACGCATAGGCCACGTCCCAGGGTTCAAGCGGGGAGAGGCCCAGGGTGTCCCGCGCGAAGTCGCTCAATTCGGCGAAGTCGCGCTGGGCGAAGGGCTTGGCCTTGACCGCCAGTTCCCGCAGAAATGCAAGGACCTGGGCGGGCGATTCGGCCATCTTGGGCACCAGGGAAACCTCGGCGAAAGTGTCGTAGCCGAGCAGTCGGGCATCTTCCAAGCGCAGTTCGAGCATGCGCCGCATGACCGGCGTGTTGTCCCATTCCGGCTTGCTTGACCCCTCGTGGAATTCTGCCGCCCGCGTGGCATAAGCGCGATAGAGGCGGGCGCGGAAATCACGGTCGTCGGCGTACTGCATGACCGGCCCGTAGGAGGGGGCCTGGAGGGAGAAGCGCCAACCTTCGACGCCGGCCTTCTCCGCGGACACCCGGGCGGCCTCGATGGCGTCGTCGGGCAGGCCGGCGAGGAGGGTGGAATCGGCCACCGTTTCCGAGAAGGCGTTGGTGGCGTCGAGGAGGTTCTCCTGGAACTTGGCGGCCAGGGAAGCGAGTTCCTCCATGATGGCCTGGAAGCGAGGCTTGAGGTCGTCGGCCAACTCGGCTCCGGAGAGGCGGAAATCGCGGATCTCGTTATCGACGATGCGGCGCCGGGCCGGGGCGAGGGTGGCGTACTCGGGACTGGCGCGCAGGGCCTTGTATTGGGCAAAAAGGCGCAGATTCTGCCCCAGTTCGGTATAGAAGCGCGTCACTTCCGGAAGCATGGCGTTGTAGGCCTCCCGCCAGGCGGGAATGTCATTGATCGAATGCAGGTGCCCGACGATCCCCCAGGCTCGCGAAAGATGCTCGAGGCCGTCCGCCAGGGGGGCGGCGAAGGCGTCCCAGGTTGCAGGGACAGCAGGGTCGGTGAGGCGCTCCACCAAAGATCGGGCATCGGCGAGCAGGCTTTCGATTGCCGGTTTGACGTGGTCAGGTTCGATGGCGTCGAAGCGCGGCAGCGTCTCGGCGCTCGCGGGAAGGGCGAATTCGGTCAGTGGATTGGCAACGATCATGGTGGAAATGGCGCAATGAAAAGGGCGGCTTGAGCCGCCCGTGGGAATCCGGACGCTTAGGCTACCAACTCGCGGTAGGCGTGCCAGGACGCGTGGCCGAGCAAGGGCATGAACAAGACCAGCCCAAAGAGCAGGGTGGCAAACCCGAGGACGGTAAGGGCGACGATGATCGCGGCCCACAAGACCAAAGTCTCGAGGTTGAGCGAGAAGGCACGCAGGCTGGTGGCAACGGCCGTGAATGGACTGACCTCGCGGTCTATCATCAGAGGCACCGAGACGACGCTTACCGCAAACGCGAGGAGCGCGACGATGGCGCCGATGATGAACCAGGCTGCGACGAAGCCGCGATACTGGCCGGAGAGGACGATCTGGGCGATGAAATGGGTGGTGTCGATTCCCGAAGTGCCGCCGAGAACCGCAAACATGACCGCGGAAATGCGTTCCCAGAAGAAAGCGAGAAGTCCGACGACCAGGGCGAAAACTGCCAGGGGCTCGGCCCTTTCCCACAGGCGAGGAAGAGAGTCGAGGAAGCCGGGATGCTTGCCCATCGCTCGCTGCCGCGAAAGCTCGTACAGCCCGGCAGCGAGAATCGGAGCGACCAGGACGAAGCCGGAGATGGCGACGGTGAAAAAGTGGGGGTGGGTGATGGTCGCGAGCAGGATCGCATCGCCGCAAAGTCCGAAGAGCAGCCCATAGGCCAGGCTAGGAAGGGGGTTCGCCTTGAGGTCCTGCCAACCGAGATAGAGCCAGACCGCGGGGCGGTCGCGGCCGACGCGCCGTACGCCGGGCAGGTGAAGGGGCGAATCGAGGACTCCGTGCTCCATGCTGACTCCTACCGAAGATGACCGTTTGACCAAGCGCCTCGCGCCGGGTTCTCAGGAGATATTACAGTGTCTTTCCTGTGAGGCGTTCGCAGGCCTCGAGATATTTCGCAGCGGTCTTGGCGATGACTTCGCCCGGCAGGCGAGGGCCCGGAGCCTTCTTATTCCAGTCCAGGGTTTCAAGATAGTCGCGAACGAACTGCTTATCGAAGGAGGGGGGATTGCTGCCCTCGCGATACTGGTCGGCCGGCCAGAAGCGGGAGGAGTCCGGGGTCAGGGCCTCGTCGATGAGATGCAGAGTGCCGGCAGAATCGATCCCGAATTCAAACTTGGTGTCGGCGATGAGGATGCCGCGGCCGCGAGCGTAGCTGGCGGCAGCTTCGTATAAGGCCAGTGCCGCGGTGCGAGCCTGGGCACAAAGCTCGGCGCCGTTCTTTCCGGAACCGGCCAACTGCGCCGCCAGGGTGGCAGCGCAATTGGACTGGGCCTTGGCGAAAGAGATATTTTCGTCGTGGTCGCCGACGTCGGCTTTGGTGGCCGGTGTGAAGATGGGACTGGGCAGCTTGGCGGCCATTTTGAGGCCCGCTGGCAGGGCAATGCCGCAGATGGCGCCGGTGGCCTGGTAGTCCTTCCAGCCAGAGCCGATGACGTAGCCGCGGACGACCGCCTCGATGGGCAGGGGCTTCAGGCGTTTGACCACGACCGCTCGGCCGCGGACCTGGTCGCGCTCGTCGGGCGCCACGACACTCTCTGGATCAACTCCGGTGAGCTGGTTGGGCACAATATGCCCCAGCTTGGCGAACCAGAAGTCGGCGACGGCGGTCAGTACCGCGCCCTTCATCGGAATGGGGTCAGGCAGGATGACGTCGAAGGCCGAAAGGCGGTCGGTGGTGACGATGAGGAGCCGATCGGCATCGACGGCGTAGATGTCGCGTACCTTGCCTCGGGAGAGGAGCGGCAGGCTGGCGATGGACGAATTGAAGAGGGGAGCGGTCACAGCGGCTTTCCCGGAGCAAAGGGCGAATTATAAGGGGCGATCGGCTCGTCCGGGATCGATGGAGCCTGCGGTTCCGAAGCGCATCTGGCTCTTGAAAGGCAATCCAAGGGTTCAGACTGCGCAGAACTTGTTCAGTAGTGCTTTACCGAACACAGGGGATTCGCCGAACTGCCGACGGACCAGAGTGTCGTAGGTCTAGAGATACATCGGAGCCCGAAGGCACACGCTTGTCGCGTTCGAATTGAGAATCTTCGCGGGGCAACGCAAGACAATGGACCGGGATGACGTGTCGACAACCATAGAGCAGACGCTACGAGCACTGATCTCCGATTGGTCGGTGGCGGCCATCCTGTTGAGAGGTCAACGGGTTATCGAATTCAATCCTGCAGCAGCCGAATGGCTGGGCGAAACCTCGGGGCAGCTCCATTCCGGGTACGCATTTCCGAATCTGGTTGCTGCGGCAGATCAGGCCGCTTTACGGATTGCCCTGAGCCGTGCGGGGCAATACCCCATCGGAACGACGGTGAGCCTCGCCTGCGCGCAAGCCGGCAATTGCGTCGCCGAACTGACTTTGATCGGAGGCTGGGAGTCCGACGCGCAGCTCGTTTTGGCCCTGGCTGCGAATCCATCGGAGGTCCCTGGCGGGTTCGGCCGCGACTGGCGATTCCTGCGCCACGTCATCGATACCAGTTCCGCCATGATCTTCGTAAAGGACCGTGAAGGGCGTTTCCTGCTCGCCAATCGGGGCTTGGCCAAGGCCTACAACCTCGCCGTCGAAGAGGTCGAGGGTCGCCTCAATGCTTCGCTACACAGCAATCCGGAAGAAATAGAGGCCTTTCTTCGCGATGACCGCGAGGTCATGGATTCGCGCCAAAGCAAGTTGATTGTCGCTGAACCGGTGACCTATTCCGATGGATCGGTGCACTGGTACAGCACGGTGAAGACGCCCTTGTTCCTGGATTCGGCGCACTGTGATCACGTCCTCGGAATCGCCACCAATATCGACGAACTCAAGGCGGCAGAAAGGGAGTTGCAGCAGAGCGAGTACCTCCTGCGCTCGATCATCGACAACACGTCGGCCGTGGTCTTCGTCAAAGGACTGGACGGTCGCTATTTGCGGATCAACAAGCGCTTCACCGACCTGTTCCATGTCAGTAATGAGGCTTTGCTCGGCCGCACGGACTACGATCTCTTTCCCCCAGACGTCGCCGACGCGGTGCGTGCTGCCGACCAGGACGTGTTCAGGGCGGGGAAAGCCTTGGAGTTTGAGGAGGTTGTTCCGCAGGACGACGGGCTGCACACTTACCTGGTGCTCAAATTCCCTTTGAGGAATCCTGGCGGAGAGACCTACGCGATCTGCGGCATTGCCACCGACATTACCGAGCGCAAGCGCGTTCAGCGACGATTGGAACGCCATCTGGCAGAACAGAGAGCTATTCTCGACAATGAGCTAGTCGGAATCGTCACCGTCAAGAATCGCACCATCGTATGGGCCAATCCTGCCTTCGAGAAACTTCTGGGTTACGGATCGGGGCAGTTGAACGGGGTTCCGACGCGGCAGACCTATCCGAGCGAGAACGCCTACCGGGAGCTGGGGGCCGCCGCCTATCCGGTGATCGAGGCTGGCGGAATCTTTCGGACCCAGATTGAACTCATTCGCGAGGACGGGGCAGCCATCTGGGTTGACGTGAGCGGCGCGCAGCTCGATCGAGAAAACGGCGAATCCTTGTGGTCCGTTGTTGATATCACCGAACGAAAACGCGCCGCCCAGGTAATCGCCGACCGCGAAGCCCGATTTCGCATGCTCGCTGCGGCAACCTTCGAGGGAATCTCGATCAGCGAGGCGGGGCGGTTCGTCGATGGCAACGACCAGCTCTTCGAGCTGCTCGGTTACACGCGCGAAGAAATGCAACAGCTGCCGGTCGAACGGCTGATTCATCAGCCCGATCGGGAACGAGTGCTTGAGCAGGCTTTTCGGGGTGGGGAAGGCATCATCCAGTTTGCTGTCTTGCACAAGGATGGGCACTTGGTCCAGGTCGAGGCCCGAAGCCAGATGCTCGATTATGCCGGGCGCCTGATCCGCATTACCGCCCTGCGCGACATAACCGCGCGGAAGCACATCGAAGACGAGATGCGTATTGCCTCGGTTGCCTTCGAATCCCAGAACGGCATGCTCATCACCGATCCGCAAGGGGTGATTCTGCGGGTCAATCCGGCGTTTACCCGCTTGACCGGTTATACGCCCGAGGAGGCCATCGGCAAGACCCCCGCCCTGCTGAATTCGGGCAAGCAGGATCGCCGTTTCTTCGAAAAATTGTGGTCTTCGGTACGGGACCAGGGGTATTGGCAGGGAGAAATCTGGAACAAGCGCAAGAACGGCCAGATCTACGCCGAGTTGTTGACCATTACGGCCGTCCGGACGCCAAAGGGCGAAGTCACCCACTACGTCGGGAGTTTTTCGGATATCACCGTCAATAAGGAAGCGGAAGCGGAAATTCACCGCCTGGCCTACTACGATCCCCTGACCCACCTGCCCAATCGCCGCCTGCTTCAGGAGCGCCTGGGGCACGCCATTGCCGCCAAGGCGCGGGGCGGGGATTTTGGCGCCCTCTACCTGCTCGACCTGGATAATTTCAAGATACTGAACGATACCCGCGGCCATGATGTCGGCGATCTCCTGCTGGCTGAGGTGGCCCAGCGACTGCGGTCGGTGGTGCGGGAATTCGATACCGTCGCTCGCCTGGGGGGTGACGAGTTTGTCGTCTTGATTGAGGAACTGGCGGGAGAGAAGGAAATCGTCGGCGCCCTCGCCCAGCAGGTTGGCGACAAGCTACGGCAGGTCATCGAACAGCCGTTCAATCTGAAGGGCTCGGAATATCATTGCCGTCTGAGTATCGGAGTCACGCTCCTGGGTGGTGGAAATTCGGTGGAAGAGGTGTTCAAACAAGCCGACTTGGCGCTCTACGAAGCCAAGAGCAAGGGTCGTAACACCATGCGTTTCTTCGATCCGGCAATGCAAGCCGCCTTGGATCGGCGCAGCGCCCTGGAGCAGGAACTTCGCCGAGCCCTCGACTTGCACCAGTTCCTTCTCTATTACCAACCCCAGGTCGACGCTGAACGCCGGATTATTGGCGCCGAAGTCCTGTTACGTTGGCAGCATGCAGGTCGGGGGCTTGTGGCGCCGGACGAATTCATCCCCCTGGCGGAGGACACAGGCGTGATCGTTCCCCTCGGCTATTGGGTCATCGAAACGGCGTGTGGCCAGTTGAGGACCTGGGCGCTGGTCCCCGCACTGCGAGACTTGCGCCTCGCGGTCAATGTCAGTTCGCGACAGTTCCGGCAAACGGATTTCGTACCGCAGGTGACGCGGATCCTGGAGACGAGTGGTGCCGACGCGACCCGATTGAAATTCGAACTCACCGAAAGCGCGGTGCTGGAGGACATTGAGGACACCATCGAGAAGATGGACGCCATCAGGAAATTGGGTGTCGGATTGTCGATCGACGACTTCGGTACGGGATATTCATCGCTGTCCTACCTGGCGAGGCTGCCCTTGAGCCAGCTCAAGATCGATCGCTCGTTCGTCCACAACGTCCCGGGAAAACACAGCGATGAAACCATTACAAGGACCATCATCACCATGGGCCAGGCCCTGGCGATGGAGGTTCTGGCCGAAGGCGTCGAAACCGAAGCTCAGCGCGGATTTCTTGAGGTCCACGGATGTTGCGCCTTTCAGGGGTTCATGTTCCACCGGCCGATGCCTTTGACGCAATTTGAAGCATTGATGTGATGGTCTCTCAACAAACTCAAGGTTGGCCACCTGGCCGTGCCCGCAGCGCGTCTCCGGGTTCCTGAATGCCGGCACCCCGCGTGTCAGTGGGGTGCCTCCTCTTCCGCCGCCAGCTTTTTGCGCATGCGATGCGTGCCCCAGGCCACCAGGCCGGCGATGATCGGAATCGAAACGGCGGTGATCACGTCGGTGTTCCAGTGGTGCAAATCTTTCGTGCCCTTGGCGAGATATTGGACGAGCTGTGAACCGTAGTAGGTGAGGACGACCACGGAGAGGCCCTCGACGGTTTCCTGCAGGCGCAACTGCAATTTGGCTCGGCGGTTCATCTGGGAGAGCACTTCCTGGTTCTGGCGCTCCAGTTCGATGTCCACCCGGGTACGCAGCAGCTGGCTGGTGCGGGCGATACGGGCGGAGAGATCTTCCTGGCGTCCGGCTATGGCGTTACAGGTGTTCAGCGCAGGAGCCAGGCGGCGTTCCATGAAGCCGCGAATCGTGGGCATGCCGGAAACGTGGCTTTCCTTCAGTTCGCCGACCCGCTGCTGGACCAGCCGGTAATAGGCGGCGGCGGCCCCGAAACGGTAATTGGTGCTGGCTACCGAGTGCTCGACCTCGGCGGCGAGCCGGGTCAGGTCGTTGAGGACGGCTCTTTCGTCCTCGGGCGAGCGGGCGGAGCCCATGCGGTCGATGAGGTCGGCCAGTTCCTGTTCGGCGCGGTTGAGCAATCGTCCGACACCCTTGGCGACGGGAAAGGCGAGCAGCGCCATGATGCGATAGATCTCGACTTCCAGGAGACGCTGGACGGTACGACCGGCCCGCAGCCGGTCGAGGCTTTCATTGACCACGATGAAACGGGAGAAACCGTTGTGGATGCGAAAATCGGTGAATACCCAGGCGGCGGACCCGGCGATCCGCGAGGCGACGACGGTCTCCCCGGGGGCGGTCAGGGCATCCATCAATTGCCTGGGGTCCACTTCCGGGCTTCCCAGGAGCTCGAGATGGGTGGCCGCCAACAATTGGCCGGGAATCGCTTCGACCCAGTCGGCAGGGGCGAAGGCGAGAGCATGTTCGCCGGTGCCGGGAGGTTGATGGGGATTGGCGAAGAAGGTGTAGGTCGAAAACTCGCCATGGCGCTCCCACTTGAGCAGGAAGGTCTTGCCTTCGATGAGCAGGTGAGTGGCTTCGGCACTCGGTTCCACGGGCCGGCCGAGACGCTCGTATAGGAGGCCGAGATGGGCGCGGTCCCCGTCAGGACGCGCTTCGTCGTGCAGGATGGCCAGGAAGCTGACCAGCATCGGGGCTTCCAGGGGCACCGGCGGGCGGGCATGGACCTCGTCGTTGAGGCGCTGGCGGAGGGGGTGCTGGGTGAAGTTCATGGCTCGTCCCGGGGTTGTCGGTCGATTATACGTGGCGTCGGTGACGACCAGATGGCAGGGCCACTCGCGCAAAGCAAACGGCCGCCCGGGGGCGGCCGTTTGCTTCTGGTCGAATCGATTATTTGACGATCTGGTTCAACTCGCCCTTGGCGTAGCGCTCAGCCATCTTTTCCAGGGGAATGACCTTGATCTGACTGGCGCGACCGGCGCAGCCGAAGGCTTCGTAGCGGGCCAGGCAAATCTTCTTGGCGGCTTCCCGGGCGGGTTTCAGGTAATCGCGAATATCGAACTTGGAGGGGTTCTCGACGAAGTAGCGGCGGATGGCGCCGGTCATGGCCAGGCGGATGTCGGTATCGATATTCACCTTGCGTACCCCGTGCTGGATGCCGCGGACGATTTCCTCGACCGGAACGCCGTAGGTTTCCTTCATGTCGCCACCGAATTCGCGGATTTCGGCCAGCAGTTCCTGCGGCACGGAGGAGGAGCCGTGCATCACCAGGTGGGTGTTGGGCAGCCGGGCGTGGATTTCGGCGATGCGGTCGATGGCCAGGATGTCGCCGGTGGGCTTCTTGGTGAATTTGTAGGCGCCGTGGCTGGTGCCGATGGCGATGGCGAGGGCGTCGCACTGGGTCTGCTTGACGAAGTCGGCGGCCTGCTCGACGTCAGTGAGGAGTTGCTCGCGGGTCATGGTGCCTTCGGCGCCGTGGCCGTCTTCCTTGTCCCCCTTCATGGTCTCCAGAGAACCGAGGACGCCCAGTTCCGCCTCGACGGACACGCCGATCGAATGGGCGAATTCGACCACCTTTTTGGAGACGTCGACGTTGTATTCGTAGGAGGCGACGGTCTTGCCGTCGGCCTGCAGCGAGCCGTCCATCATCACCGACGTGAAGCCGGACTTGATGGCGGCCATGCAGACGGCCGGGCTCTGGCCATGGTCCTGGTGCATGACGATGGGGATGTGGGGGTAGGCTTCGAGGGCGGCCAGGATCTGGTGGCGCAGGAAGGGCTCGCCGGCGTATTTGCGGGCTCCGGCGGAGGCCTGCATGATCACGGGGGCGTCGAGCTGATTGGCGGCCTCCATGATGGCCCAGACCTGCTCCATGTTGTTGACGTTGAAGGCGGGCAGGCCGTAACCGTTTTCGGCGGCGTGGTCCAGCAGTTGGCGCATGGAAACGAGGGGCATGGTGGTCTCCTAAGGATGAATCAAGGGTTCAGGGTTTTGGATGTTCGCCGACGCGGACGATTTTCATGGTGTTGGTGCCGCCGGAGGAGCCGATGGGCTCGCCGATGGTCAGCACGATGAGGTCGCCCGCCTCGACCACGCCCTGCTCGATGAGCAGTTGCTCGGCCTCCCAGAGCAGGCGGTCGCGGTCGACGTGTTTCTGCTTCATGAGCAGGGGAAAGACGTCCCGGTAGAGGCTCATCTTGTAGCGCGAGCTGACTTCCGGGGTGAGGGCGTAAATGGGGACGCCGGAGTTGAGCCGGCTCATCCAGAGGGCGGTAGAGCCGGACTGGGTGAGGGCGGCGATGGCCTTCACTTTGAGATGATGGGCCGTCCAGATCGCGGCCATGGCGATGGACTGGTCGATGCGGGTGAAGATGCGGTCGAGGAAATCGTTGTCGAGGGTGACTTCGGCGGATTTCTCGGCCTCCAGGCAGATGCGCGCCATGGATTCGATGGTCTCGACCGGGTATTTGCCCGAGGCGGTTTCGGCTGAGAGCATCACGGCGTCGGTGCCGTCCAGCACGGCATTGGCCACGTCGGAAACCTCGGCCCGGGTGGGCACCGGGCTGGTGATCATCGACTCCATCATCTGGGTGGCGGTGATGGCCAGCCTGTTGTGTTCCCGGGCGGTGCGGATGATCTTCTTCTGCAGGGCGGGGACGGCGGCATCGCCGACTTCGACCGCCAGGTCGCCGCGGGCCACCATAAGAGCATCGGAGGCGTCGCAGATGTCGGGTAGCGCGTTGATGGCTTCGGCCCGCTCGATCTTGGCGACGAGCAGCGCGCTGGATCCGGCGCGGGTCAGGAGTTTGCGCGCCTGGCGCATGTCGTCCCCGTGCTTGGGGAAGGAGACGGCGACAAAATCGACGCCCAACTCGGCGGCCGTGCGGATATCCTGGCGGTCCTTGCTGGTCAGGGCCGGGGCCGTGAGGCCGCCGCCCTGGCGGTTGATGCCCTTGTTGTTGGAGAGCACTCCCCCGACACGGACGGTGGTGACGATCTCCTGACTGTGCACGGCGACGATGTCGAGCACGATGCGCCCGTCGTCGAGGAGCAGGACGACGCCGGGCTCGACGTCGTCGATCAACTCCGGATAATCGAGGCCGACCCGCTCGGCGTTGCCCAGCTTGCAGGCCACGTCGAGGATGAAGGGGGCACCGGCAACCAGCTCCACCTTGCCGTGCTCGAACTTGCCGACGCGGATTTTGGGTCCCTGCAGATCGGCCATGATGCCAACGGTGCGGCCGGTGTCCTTGGTGATGGCGCGCAACAACCTGACCCGGGCCGCGTGATCCTCGGCAGTGCCGTGAGAAAAGTTGAGGCGGACGATATCGACCCCGGCCAGGACCATGCGGCGTAGTACGGCTTCTTCGCTGGATGCGGGGCCCAGGGTGGCGACTATTTTGTGGAACGCTGCACGATCATCGGGCTCCGGAGGGGTTGCGAGTCGAGCGCCAGCGGCGCCAGGCCCGCCGCAGGCCCCAAAGGGGAATGAGAGCGACGACGGCCCAGGGCAGCACGGCGGCGACGAAGGTGATCAGGGCGGCGAGGCTCTCCGAGAACACCGTTCCCATATTGCCGAAAGCCCGGCCGATGGGTGAGAAGAATCCGGGCGTGCCCAGCTCCGGGCGGGCCTGGAAATCGATGGCGACGAATACCTTCTCGGTTTCCAGGGCGAGGGATTTGCGCTGGCCGGCCAGGGAATCCAGCTCCGCCTGGACGTTGGCCAATTGCCGCTCTATTTCGACCAGGTCGGCGACCTTGGCGCCCTGGGACTGGACGAGTTGGCGCAGGCGATCGCGCAAGGCGGACTTGTTGCGCAGCTGCGCTTCCACGTCGATGACCGTATCGGTCTTGTCTTCCGCTTCGGTGCGGTCGCCGATCAGGTCGGCGCCCTGTTGGGCGGCTTGGCGGAAGGCATCGTACTGGTCGGGGGCGATGCGCAGTTGCAGGGACGCATGGGGCGGCGCACCGTTGGTCGGCGCCACCAGGGACGCGGAGACGATCTGGCAGGCCGTCGTTCCCAACTGAGCGCAGCGGCCCTGGCTGGCCTGTAGCGCCGGTGCGACGGCGTCCCGGCTCAATTCGAGGATCAGAAAGTGGCGATAGGCGATCAGCCGCCGGGCGTCACCGGGTTCAGACGCGTTGGCGGCATCGATCTTGCGCGCCTGGGCGGGCGGCTGTGCCAGGACCGCCGCAGCGACCGCCGGGGCGGCCTCGGGTTGCGCGGCGAAGCGCTCATCCTTCCTGTCGCAGCCTGCCGCGAGCGCCACGATCACCAGCAGACCGACTCCCGCCGAAAACGGGCGCAAGCAAGCGGTCTGCCGGAGGCGGCGAAGCATCGGCGATCAGTTCTGGGCGCGTTGGGCCAGAATTTCCACCGCCGGCAGGGTCTTGCCTTCGAGGAATTCCAGGAAGGCGCCGCCGGCGGTGGAGATGTAGCCGACCTTGTCGTGGATCTTGAAGACGTTGATGGCGGAGACCGTGTCGCCGCCACCGGCGAGCGAAAACGCCTTGGAAGTGGCGATGGCGTCGGCCAGGACCCTGGTGCCGTTGGCGAAGGCTTCCATCTCGAAGACGCCGACCGGGCCGTTCCACACCACGGTGCCGGCATTGGCGACGATGGCGGCAAGGGCTTTGGCGGAGTCGGGGCCGATGTCCAGGATCAGGTCGTCGTCGGCGACGTCGTCGATGGACTTGATGGTGGCCGGGGCGGTGGCGGAAAACTCCTTGGCGACGACCACATCCGTGGGCAGCGGTACCTTGACCTTGGCCAGGATGGCCTGGGCCTGATCGACCAGATCATGCTCGGCCAAGGACTTGCCGATCTTCTTGCCGCTGGCCAGAAGGAAGGTGTTGGCGATGCCGCCGCCGACCACCAGCTGGTCCACCTTGGCAGAGAGGGATTCGAGGACGGTGAGCTTGGTGGATACCTTGGAGCCGCCGACGATGGCCACCAGGGGCCGGGCCGGCTGGGCCAGGGCCTTGGTCAGGGCTTCCAGTTCGGAGGCGACGCAGGGACCGGCGCAGGCGATCTTGGCGTACTTGCCCATGCCGTAGGTGGTGGCCTCGGCGCGGTGGGCGGTGCCGAAGGCATCATGGACCCAGACGTCGCACAGGGCGGCCATCTTCTGGGAGAGCTCGTCGTTGGATTTCTTCTCGCCCTTGTTGCAGCGGGAATTCTCGAGCATCACCACTTCGCCCGGCTTCACCTCGAAGCCGCCATCGACCCAGTTCTGCACCAGGCGCACTTCCTTGCCCAGCAGTTCGGCCATGCGCTTGGCGACGGGGGCGAGGGAGTCCTCGGCCTTGAACTCGCCCTCGGTGGGGCGGCCCAGGTGGGAGGTGACCATCACGGCGGCGCCCTTGGCTAGAGCGTACTGGATGCCCGGCAGGGCGGCGCGGATGCGGGTGTCGTCGGTGATGGCGAGGGTATCGTCCTGGGGGACGTTGAGGTCGGCGCGGATGAAAACCCGCATGCCGGCCACGTCGAGATCGGTGAGGCGCTTGAAGTTCATAGGGCGGTGAGGAGTGAGGAGTGAGGAGAAAAAGCGAGGGGAGCAGGGCGATGGCGAGGGGGCTACCCCTCACCCCTAACCCCTTACTTGGCGATGACGCGGACCATCTCCAGAACCTTGCAGGAGTAGCCCCACTCGTTGTCGTACCAAGCGACGACTTTGACGAAGGTGCCGTCCAAGGCAATGCCGGCGTCGGCGTCGAAGACCGAGGTGCAGGATTCGCCGCGGAAGTCGGTGGCGACGACCTTCTCTTCGGTATAGCCGAGCACGCCCTTCATGGCGCCTTCGGAGGAGGCCTTCATGGCGGCGCAGATTTCCTCGTAGGAGGCTTCCTTGGAGAGTTCGACGGTGAGGTCGACCACGGAGACGTCGGAGGTGGGAACGCGGAAGGCCATGCCGGTGAGCTTCTTGTTCAACTCGGGGATGACCTTGCCGACGGCCTTGGCGGCGCCGGTGGAGGAGGGGATGATGTTCTCCAGGATGCCGCGGCCGCCGCGCCAGTCCTTCTTGGACGGGCCATCGACGGTCTTCTGGGTCGCGGTGGCGGCGTGTACGGTGGTCATCAGGCCACGCTTGATGCCCCAGTTGTCGTTGAGCACCTTGGCCACGGGGGCCAGGCAGTTAGTGGTGCAGGAGGCGTTGGAGATGATGGCCTCGCCGGCATACTTGGAGTGGTTCACGCCGTACACGAACATCGGGGTGTCGTCCTTGGACGGCGCCGACATGATGACCTTCTTGGCGCCGGCCTTGAGGTGGGCCTCGGCGCCGGCCTTGTCGAGGAAGAGGCCGGTGGATTCGACGACGATGTCAGCGCCGACGGCGCCCCAGTTCAGTTCGGCGGGATCCTTGACGGCGGTGAGGCGGATCTTCTTGCCGTTGACGATCAGGTCGTTCCCGTCGACGGCAATGTCGCCCTTGAAGCGGCCGTGTACGGAGTCGTACTTCAGCATGTAGGCCAGGTAGTCAGGTTCGAGGAGATCATTGATGCCGACGATCTCGATGTCCGGAAAATCCTTGATGGCGGCACGGAAAACCATGCGGCCGATGCGGCCGAACCCGTTGATACCGACTTTGATGGTCATGCTGACGCTCCTTACAGAATGTTTTTCACGGTAGCGACGACGTTGGCGACCGTGAACCCGAAAAACTCGAACAGTTTGCCGGCGGGGGCCGACTCGCCGAAGCGGTCGATGCCGATGATGCCCCCCTTGCTGCCCACATACTTGCGCCACAGGTCCGGATGGCCGGCTTCGATGGCGACGCGGGGCGTGCACTTGCCCAGCACATCGTTGCGATACTCTGCCCCCTGACGGTCGAAAGCCTCGGTACAGGGCACGGAGACGACGCGGGCGGCGATGCCCTCGCCGGCCAGCGCAGCCTGGGCGTCCAGGGCCAGCTTGACCTCGGAACCGGTGGCGATGAGGGTCACCTTGGGTTCGCCCTCGCAGTCGGCAAGAACGTAACCGCCCTTGCGAATGGTCTCGGCGCTGATGGCGCCGGTGACGGTGGGCAGGTTCTGGCGGGAGAGGGCCAGGACGCTGGGGCCGTCGGTGCGTTCGATGGCGGCAGCCCAGGCGACGGCGGTTTCCGTGGCATCGGCGGGGCGCCAGACGTCGAGGTTGGGAATCAGGCGCAGGGAAGCCACGTGTTCCACCGGCTGATGGGTGGGGCCGTCCTCGCCAAGGCCGATGGAATCATGGGTATAGACCATGATCTGGCGCTGCTTCATGAGCGCCGCCATGCGGATCGCGTTGCGTGCGTAATCCGAGAAGACCAGGAAGGTAGCGGTGTAGGGGATGAAGCCCCCATGCAGGCCGATGCCGTTGGCGATGGCGGTCATGCCGAACTCGCGCACGCCGTAGTAAAGGTAGTTGCCACCCTCGCGCTTGCTGACGCCCTTGGAGCCCTTCCACAGGGTCAGGTTGGATGCGGCCAGGTCGGCGGAGCCGCCCATCAGTTCGGGCAGCGCCGGCGCGTAGGCGGCGATGGCGTTCTGGCTAGCCTTGCGGGTGGCGATGTTCTCGGCCTTGTCCTTGCAGGCGGCGATATAGCCGGCGACGGTCTCGGCCCAGTTGGCGGGCAACTGGCCGTTGATGACGCGGCGCTGGAATTCGGCGGCCTTCTCCGGGAAAGCATTGCGATAGGTAGTGAACCTGGAGTTCCACTCGGCCTCGGCCTGTAGGCCCTTGGCTTTGCCATCCCAGGCGGCGTAAATCTCGGCCGGAATCTCGAAGGGGGCGTGGTGCCAGCCGATGTGGGCGCGGGTGGCGGCGATCTCGTCGGCGCCAAGGGGGGCGCCGTGCACGTCGTGGCTGCCCTGTTTGTTGGGGGCGCCCAGTCCGATGACCGTCTTGCAGCAGATCAGGCTGGGCTTGTCCGTGACCGCCTTGGCGGCAAGCAGCGCGGCTTCGATGGCTTCGGGGTCATGGCCGTCCACTCCGGGCACCACGTGCCAGCCATAGGCTTCGAACCGCTTGGGGGTGTCGTCCGTGAACCAGCCCTGGACGTGGCCGTCGATCGAGATGCCGTTATCGTCGTAGAAGGCGATGAGCTTGCCCAGGCCCAGGGTGCCTGCCAGGGAGCAGGCCTCGTGGGAGATGCCCTCCATCAGGCAGCCGTCGCCCAGGAAAGCGTAGGTGTGGTGATCGACGATCGCGTGGCCGGGCTGGTTGAACTCGGCGGCCAGGGCCTTTTCGGCGATGGCGAAGCCGACGGCATTGGTGATGCCCTGACCGAGGGGGCCGGTGGTGGTCTCGACGCCGGGGGTGTGGCCGTATTCGGGGTGGCCGGCGGTCCGAGAGTGGAACTGGCGGAAGTTCTTCAGGTCGTCGATGGACAGATCGTAGCCGGTCAGGTGCAGGAGGGAGTAGATCAGCATCGAGCCGTGGCCGTTGGAGAGCACGAAACGGTCGCGATCGGCCCACTTGGGGTTGGTCGGATTGTGCTTCAGATGGCGGCGCCAGAGGACTTCGGCGATTTCCGCCATGCCCATGGGGGCGCCGGGGTGACCGGAATTGGCCTTCTGGACGGCGTCCATGGCGAGGGCGCGGATGGCGCCAGTGACAGGGGTGAAAACAGGGGGCTTGACCGTGGTTGCGCTCATGAGACTCTATCCGTTTGGCGTAATTTCTCGCCCGGAGAAAAGACGAAATTATCCGGCAAACCGGGCGCTTTGGGTAGGGCGATCGTTACCGAAAGGTGGGGAAAACGGGGCGGCCGGGCGCGAATCGACTCGGCGCGCACCATTTCGACAAGAAATGCCGTCAGGCGAGTTTCTTCTTCTCCATCAACTTCCAGATCAAGGGCGTCAGGATCAATTGCATCGCAATGTCCAGCTTGTCTCCGGGAACGACGAGGGTGTTCGCGCGGGACATGAAGGAGTCCTTGATCATCGCCAGGAGGTAGGGAAAATCCACGCCGCGCGGATTGCGGAAGCGGATGACCACCATGGACTCGCCGGCGTTCGGGATATCCCGGGCGATGAAGGGATTGGACGTATCCACCACCGGTACGCGCTGGAAATTGATATGGGTATGCTCGAATTGGGGCACGATGTAATGGACGTAGTCGGGCATGCGCGACAGGATGACGTCGGTGACCGCCTCGCGCGAATAGCCCCGCAGATTGGTGTCCCGGTTGATCTTCTGGATCCATTCCAGGTTGATCACCGGGACGACGCCGATCATCAGGTCGGTGTAGTGAGCGACATTGACGTCACCGGTATGCACGGCCCCATGGAGACCCTCGTAGAAGAGCATGTCGGTCCCGGCGGGGAGATCGCTCCAGGGGGTGAAGGTTCCCGGCGGAGAGCCGAGTCGGGCGCTTTCGCCCTCGCTATGGACGTAGTAGCGCCGTTTGCCGCTCCCGCATTCTCCATAGGTCCGGAAGAGATTCTCCAGTTCCTTGAGCAGGTTGGCTTCGGGTCCGAAGTGGGAGAGGCGGGATTCGCCGAGAATTGCGCGTTCGGTATTGATGCGCACGAACTCTTCCCGTTCGTAACGGTGGAAACTGTCGCCTTCGACTATGGCCGCCTTGACTCCCTCGCGGCGGAAGATGTTTTCGAACACATTCTTGACCGTGCTGGTCCCGGCTCCCGAGGAGCCCGTCACGGCGATGACCGGATGCTTGATGGACACGATGCTTCTCCCTGATATGACGCGAATTCAGGCCGCAATGGGCAGGTTTTCATGGTGGTAGCGGGCGATGCGTTCGACCTCGGATCGCGAACCCAGGATGACGGCGATCCGCTGGTGCAACGCCTCCGGCCGAGCATCCAGGATGCGTTCCATGCCCGTGGTGGCTGCGCCGCCGGCCTGTTCGACGATCATGGCCATGGGATTGGCCTCGTAGAGCAGTCGAAGACGCCCCGGTCTGCCCGGATCCCTGAGGTCCTGCGGATAGAGAAAGACTCCGCCCCGATTGAGGATGCGATGGACTTCGGCCACCAGGGAGGCGATCCAGCGCATGTTGAAGTCCTTGTCCCGCGGGCCGCTTCGGCCGGCACGGCATTCTGCCACGTAGCGCTGGACCGGCGGATGCCAGAAGCGCTCGTTGGACATATTGATGGCGAATTCGGATGTTTCCTCCGGAATCCGCAACGTCGAGTGGGTGAGAATGAACTCTCCAATGGCCCGGTCCAGAGTGAAGCCGTGGACGCCATTGCCGGTCGTCAGCACCAGCATGGTGTTCGGCCCGTAGATGGCATAGCCGGCACAGATTTGTTGGGTGCCCGGCTGGAGGAAATCTTCCGGGGCGGGGTCTCGGTCGGGGTCGGGGTGCTTGAGGATGGAAAATATGGTCCCGACGGTCATCGCAATGTCGGTGTTCGAAGAGCCGTCCAGAGGGTCGAAGACCAGCAGGTAGCGGCCCCGCCGGTGGGTGGGCAGGATGTGCTCCATCTCCTCGGAAGCCATGGCCGCCAGGTGGCCGCGCCAGGCGTTCGCTCTGATCATGGCGCCGTTGGCGATGAGATCGAGCTTCTTCTGTTCTTCGCCCTGGATGTTTCCGCTGCCGGCGGAACCCAGTATGTCGGCGAGCGCACCGTTGGCGACAATGCCGGAAATGGCTTTGCAGGCCGTGGCGATGTCGCTCAGCAGACCGGTGAAATCGCCACTGGCGCCCGGGTGACGCGTTTGCTCTTCGCTGATGAATTGGCTCAAGGTCGGACGGTGGGGCATCGCATTCTCCTTTAGCGGCACAGGCGTTGCCGCCAGCCGGGGTAGAAGCTGTCGGCATCGGCGGGGAAGGATTCGAAGGCGCGGGCGAGTTCCCGGTGGGCAGAGGCGTACTCGAGTACGTCGCTGCCGCTCTTCCAGGCCTCGTAGGCCTGGAAGAGGGAGGTGGCGCCGGCCACGGGGCCGTCCAGATGTCCGAAGGAGCCTCCGCCACAGGTGTTGATCACATTGGCATGGCCCAGGTTCTTGAAGAAGCCGGGCAGGCGTACGGCGTTCATGCCGCCGGAGATGATGGGCGTATTGCCCTTCATTCCGCGCCATTCCTGCCGAAAATAGGGGCCGTCGGCAACTTCGCGCTCCATCATGTAGGCGATGGCGCGGTCCGAGGCTTCGCCCTCCATCTTGCCGTAGCCCATGGTGCCGGTGTGCATGCCGGAGGCGCCTTGCAGCCGGCTCATCTTGCAGTGCACGAAACCGGAGTAGCCGCGCTTGGACTGGGGGCTGGTGACGGCGCCGTGGCCCGCCCGATGGTAATGCAGGAACTGGCGCGGGAAATAACGGCGGGCGAGGGTGACGGCGGTGGGGCCCCCCACGTAGCCATCGACCAGGAAGGCGACGCGGTTGGCGTTTTCGCCGAAGGTCTCAAGGATGTACTCGCCTCGGGCGATCATCTCGAAGGGGTCGTCGGCGGTGATGTTGGCGGAAAAAATCTTGGGTTTGCCCGTGCTGTCCTGCGCTCGCCGCAGGGCATCGGCCACCAGGGGAATGGTTTCCTTCAGGGGAGCGAAAACCTGGTTGCCCTGGGGCTCATCGTTCTTGATGAACTCCCCGCCAAGCCAAAATTGGTAACAGGCGTCGGCGAAGGGCTGTGGGCGCAGGCCCAGCTTGGGTTTGATGATGGTGCCCACTACCAGGCCGCCGTCGACCAGGGGGCGGCCAAGAAGGCGCCAGAGGTCCACGATGTTCATGGCCGGGCCGTCGAAAAGTGCTAGCAGAGCCGGTGGCACCCAGAAGTCTTGCATCTTGCCGTATTCCACGTCGCCCATGCCCTGATTGTTGCCTATGGTCAGGGTGAGGAAGGAGACGATCATCGCCCGGCCGTCAATGATGTTGCGGTCGAACAGCTCGTTCGGGAAAGCGATCTTCATCAGCCAATCCCCTTCGGGGAGTGGGGAGAGGTGATAGACCAGGGCATCCACCGAGCGGGTGAAATCGTCCGTGGTGCACACCTCGACGTTGGTGCCTGTGGAGGATTCAGCCGCGAAATGGGCGGCGGTCGCCAGTGGCTCGTAACCGGTTTTCGGGTTGAAGTGGTACGCACACAGGACATGGCGGCCGTCGGCGATGAGCTGTTCTTCCTGCAAGTCGAGATTGACGTAGCGGTTGCTCTGATCCATGGAGCTTCTCCTCACACAAAATAAAATCCTGATGGGTGCCATCCTAGAAAGGGATAGCCATAAATAACAGTCAGTAGTTTTTATATTTTGTATAAATAAAAGCTTATTATTTGGCTGTGAGAAACCCAACCTTTCGCCAGCTTCGTGTCTTTGAGGCGGTGGCGCGCCACCTTTCCTTTTCTCGGGCAGCAGAAGAGCTTTTCCTGACCCAGCCGGCCGTATCCATGCAAGTCAAACAGCTGGAAGCTAGCGTCGGTCTGCCCCTGGTGGCCCAGTCAGGAAAACGGGTCCAGCTGACCGAAGCGGGCGTGCTCATGGCCCAGGTCGCCCGCCGTATCGCTGGCGAATTGAGGCTCGCCGGCGACGCCGTCGCCGCCCTGCAGGGATTGGCGACCGGGAGTCTGGCCATCGCCGTGGTATCGACGGCGATCTATTTCGCTCCCCATTTTCTGGCGAGTTTCAGCACCCGCCACCCCGGCATCCAGGTTCGCCTGCTGGAGGCCAATCGCGAGCAGGTGTTGAAACTGCTCTTCGAAAATGAAGTGCAACTGGCCATCATGGGGCAACCGCCCGACGGGAGCGGTCTTGACGCCGAGTATTTCGCCGATCACCCCCTCGGGGTCGTCGCCGCACCGGACCATCCGCTGGTTTCTCGCCCAGGTCTGCAGGCTGCCGATCTGGCCGGAGAGGTGTTCGTCTTGCGGGAGAGCGGTTCCGGAACCCGGCGAACCATGGAGCGATATTTCACCGATCACGGGGTCGCTCTGCGGGCCGGCATGGAACTAGCAAGCAACGAAACCATCAAGCAAGCGGTGATGGCCGGCCTGGGTCTGGGCTTTCTATCGCTTCATACCATCGGGCTGGAGTTGGCGAGCAATCGACTCCGGGTTCTCGACGTGGCGGGCTTGCCAGTCCGCCGCCGCTGGAACCTCTGCGCACGCCAGGACCGCTTGCTCTCTCCAGCGGCCCTGGCCTTTCGCCAGTTCGTACTACAAGATGGCCAGGAATTGCTCCTGGAAGGTGTGCTGGGCCCGCGCCCGTGACCGTCAAATGGCCCACCAGCTGAGCAGAATGCTCAGCAGGGCGGCGCAGACGATCATCAGCCCGATCCAGGCGCATACACCCGCGAAAGTCACCATGTTCGCGATGTAGTGGCACTTGAGGGCATCATCGACCTTGAGCAGTGGCCGTACGCCATGGCGAATCAAGGCAGCCGACCCCAACCAAGCCAGCGCGACGATGACTCCATTGAATGCCAGGCTGGGCACGAACAGGGCCAGAGCGGATAGCCACAGGGGAACCGGTGCGATGGCAGCGAGCGCATAGGCGTTTTCGTAGCCCGGGTCGTGGTCCTGCGCCATGGCCATGCGCTGTATCAGCATGGCCATGAAGGAAACCATGGCGATCTGGACGAAAAAGAGAACGAAACCGGTCGCCATGAGCTGCGCAGTGCTAAGGGCGGGAACCGAGAGTGGGAAAACGGCCCCGGGATTGACGGTTTCGGCATAGATGTACATGGCCGGCGGCAGGACCGACATCGGAAGGACAAGGGTGGTCCTCAGCTTCCTGACCGTCGGGTGATCGCGGGCGATGTCGCGCCAGCCCTCGGTTTCGGAAACGAGCATGGCGGGAAAGTGTGCGAACGACATGGTGGCCTCCAGAGTTTCCGCCGGAAGCGCGCCGACGCCCCATCGGCGTCGGCGAGGGCGGGCTGAACGTTAGAGCCTGGGAGTCGCTGCCGGTTCCTGTCTAGGGACGGACGGTTTCGGGGGCGGAATCGGCGGTTCGCTTGCGCGCAGGGGCCAGATCGGGATCGAGAAGATGCTCTATCCGGCTGAAGATTTCGAATCGGGAAAAGGGTTTCTTCATGAAATCGTCGGCGCCGATGCGATCGGCGTAGAACTGTTCCGTCGCCTGCTCATTGCCGCTCATCATAATCACCGGAATGTCCCGGGTCAGCGGGTCGCGCCGCAGGGTGCGCAAGACGGCGAAGCCGCTCATGCCGGGTAGGACGATGTCGAGGAAGACCAGTTCCGGACGATCGCGGCGGGCGATTTCCAGCGCTGTCTCGCCATTGAGCGCTTCGTGGGTGACGAACCCAACCGAACGAAGATTCTTGCGCAAGACCGCCACGACCGTTGGCGAGTCGTCGACGATCAGCGCCCGGGTCCCCTTGCGGGCGTTCACGCGCTGACGCGACCGCCGCTCCGAATTCGTTGTGGCGGCAGGCTCTGGCGCCACAGGCGGGCACGGCGGAACCGCCTGCTCGACGGGTTCCGGTGTCTTTGCTTCCGCAGCCCTGGCAAAAGCTGCACGAATCTGATTCAAGATGCCCATGGCTGTTCTCCGTGGGGTTCTACGGCCCCATTGCGGTTGGGCGGCTGACCGCCCAGGTATTAGGTTGCAGCGCCGTGGTAGGCGGTCACCCGTTCGACTTCTTGCTTCGATCCCAGAATGACGGGAACTCTTTGATGCAGCTTCTCCGGCTTGAGTTCCAGGATACGCTGTTTACCCGTCGTGGCCGCCCCGCCGGCCTGCTCGACCAGGAATGCCATGGGGTTGGCTTCGTACATCAGTCGCAGCTTTCCTCCCTTGTCTCGGGTCTTGGCGTCGATGGGGTACAGGAAAATGCCCCCCCGGGTCATGATGCGGTGGACGTCGGCGACCATGGAGGCTACCCAGCGCATGTTGAAATCCTTGCCGCGAGGGCCTTCCTTACCCAGGACGAGTTCATCGATATAGCGCTGGACAGGGACTTCCCAGTGACGCCGGTTCGACATGTTGATGGCGAACTCCTTGGTCTCTGCAGGAATACGCGCGTTTTCCTGGGTCAGCACGAAGGCCCCAACCTCGCGGTCGAGGGTGAAGACGACCACGCCATCACCGACGGTCAGCACCAGAAGAGTCGTCGGACCATAGACCGTGTAGCCTGCGGCGACCTGTTCGGTGCCCGGTTGCAGAAAGGCCTGTTCGGCGCCCTGGGGCGTGGAGAGATCGGCGCCCTCCGGACATTTCAGGACCGAGAAAATCGTTCCCACCGAAACGTTTACGTCGATATTGGAGGATCCGTCCAGGGGATCGAAGAGCAGGAGATACTCGCCTTGCGGGTAGCGATGGGGAATCGTGTGCGGTAGGTCCATTTCCTCGGAAGCCATGGCCGCCAGATGCCCGCCCCACTCGTTCGCTTCGAGCAGAATCTCATTGGAAAGAACGTCCAGCTTCTTCTGGGCCTCGCCCTGTACATTGTCGCTGCCGGCCTCGCCCAGGATGCCCCCCAAACCTCCTTTGCCGATCGCAATCGAAATGGCCTTGCAGGCTCTCGAGACGACTTCGATGAGAAGTTTCAGGTCCGCGGTGATGATGCCTTTTTCCCGTTGCTGCTCGATCAGGTAACGGGACAGTGTCATGCGCGCCATGGAGGCTCCGGTGGTTGGCGGTGAAAACCAGCGATTTTACCGGGTTGTCGCGCGGGCATGGAGGAATGCAAAGGCCGCTGCGCTGGTCATCGGCTCGCTGAACAGGTAGCCCTGGACTTCGTCGCAAGCATTGGCGGCGAGGAGTTCAAGTTGGTCCTGGGTCTCCACCCCTTCGGCGATCACCTTCAGTCCGAGGGAGTGGGCCAGGGCAATGGTGCCCATGGCGATGGCGCGGTCGTTGAGATCGTGCTCGATGTCGCGGACGAAGGAACGGTCGATCTTGAGATGGTCGATGTGAAAGAGCTTGAGGTAGGCGAGGGAAGAGTAGCCGGTGCCGAAATCGTCGATGGCCAGCGTGACGCCCATGCGGCCGAGCACGTCCAGAATTCCGACGGCCTCCTGGGGGCTCTCCATCACCGCGCTCTCGGTGATTTCAAGTTCCAGAAGCTCAGCCGGCAACCCGGATTCGGCCAGGGCTCCGGCGACCATTTCGCAGAAATCCCGCCTGCGCAGCTGACGGGCCGAGACGTTCACTGCGATGCGCAGGGGCGGCAAACCGGAATCGATCCAGTGGCGCATCTCGCGACAGGCGTTCAGGAGCACCCATTCGCCGATGGGGACGATGAGGCCCGTTTCCTCGGCGATGGGGATGAAGCGGTCGGGAGAGATGGTGCCTTCGCTGGGATGGTGCCAGCGCAGGAGGGCCTCGACGCCGGTCGGGCGGCCGTCGGCGGCTCCGAACTGGGGTTGGAAGACGAGGGCGAATTCATTGCGACTCACTGCCTGGCGGAGCTTGTTCTCGATTCCCAGGCGTTCGATGGCCGAGCGGTTCATCTCCTCGGCAAAGAACTGGTAGTTGTTTCGTCCGGCGGCCTTGGCGTGGTACATCGCCGTGTCGGCGTTCTTGAGGATCGTGTCGCCATCGCTGCCATCGGCGGGGAAGACGCTGATGCCGATGGAGGGTGAAGTGTGCAGCTCGTGTTGATCGACATTGATGGCCGACGAGAGGGCGCCAATGATCTTGCCGGCGACGATGGCCGCATCGGTGACGTGGCTGATGTCGGGCAGAAGAATGACGAATTCGTCGCCGCCGATGCGCGCGACGGTGTCGGTCTCCCGGATGGTCGCCGCAAGGCGGCAGGCCACTTCACGCAAGAGTTCGTCGCCCACCTGGTGGCCGAGGGTATCGTTGATCACTTTGAAGCGGTCGAGGTCGAGGAACATGACCGCGATCTTCCAGCCGTGCCGGCGGGCTTCGGGCAAGACCTGGGCGAGCCGCATGTGAAGGGCGAGGCGGTTCGGCAATCCGGTCAGCGGATCGTGCTGGGCCATATGACGAACCCGATCCTCGGCCCGGCGGCGCTGGGTAATGTCGGTGATCAGCCAGATGTGGTGGGTGGCTGCGCCGGTGAGTCGGTCGTTCACCCGGGTGACGCCTAGGCTGGCGATGAACGATTCGCCATTCTTGCGGTGGATTTCCGCTTCACCGTGCCAGGCTCCATCTCCCGCCAAGGCGTCGTGCAGTCCGCTCAGATCGCTCCCGGAGCTGGCCAGCAAGAGACTGTCCGCGGGCAGGCCGAGCAGTTCGTAACTCTCGTGGCCCGTGATGGCCGTGAAGGCAGGGTTGGCCGAAACGACGCGCTGGGATTCGTCGGCAATGACGATGGCGGTCGGGCTGTTGGCGAACACCAGGTCTGCGAGTTGCAGACGGGATTCCGCCCGCTTCCGCTCGGTGATGTCGGTATAGACGGTGACGAAGCTGCCATCGGGCAGGGGCGTTCCGCGTATCTCCAGGGCCAGCCCATTGGGGCGAACCCTTTCGATCAGATGGGCCTTTCCCTCCCGGGCTCGGGCGACGATTTCCTGGGTCAGGGTCTCTGGATCACCCGGGCCATACTCGCCCCGGGCCGCGTTGTACGCGATCAGCCGCTCGAAGGGGGGCGTCCCTTCGGCGAAGAGTTCATCCGGGAAGTCCAACAGGCGGCGGAACTCGGCGTTATGGACGGCGAGAACGAGATCGGCATCGAACAGCGACAACCCGCCGGGAAAATTCGACACGACGGTGTCCAGAAGGTCGTGCTGCTTGCGCAGCGCGGTCTCGGCAGCCTTGGATTCGGTGATGTCGGTGTACGTGGTGACAAATCCGGCAATGCGCCCTTCGACCAGCAAGGGTTGGCCGTGCACCAGATGCGAGCGGCCGGAAGGACGGGTGCGCTCGATGCGGTGAGGTTCGAAACGCCGCGCCAGTTCGACGACGCGGGCAACATGTTCCTCGGGGTCGCCGGGACCGTACTCGCCGCGGTTGGCGGCGACCCGGATCAAGTCTTCAAAGGCGGCACCCTCGAAAACGTCCGTGGGACTGAGTTCGAGAACCGAAAGAAACGCTGAATTCCACAATCGTAGACGCAGGTTTTCGTCAAAGACACTGATGCCCTGGGGAATGTGGGCGAGGACCGCGGCAAGATAGGCGTGCTGCCGATGAAGTTCCTGCTCGATCGCCTTGCGCTCGGTGATGTCCTGGCAGGTTCCGCTGGCGCGCAACGGAACTCCATCCTTGCCGAGGGTGGTGCGACCGTGGATAAGCATCTGCCGGCACTCGCCGCCGGAAAGCAAGACGCGGAACTCGATTTGGTAGGGGAGTGCCAGCGTGTGGCCGCGGGTCATGGCGTTCGCCACGCGCTCGCGGTCATCCGGGTGCACCTGCTGGAAGAAGAGGCTGGGAGTGGGAACGACGGTGCCGGGAGTCAGATCGAACAGGCGATAGCACTCGTCGGACCACCACAGCTGGTTGGTCAGCAAGTCCCTTTCCCAGTTCCCTATGCGCCCTATCCTCTGGGCTTCGAGCAGGAGAAGGAGGTGGCGCTCGTCGATGGGCAAGGCCGAAGCGGAGCCCTTGCCAGTGTCGTTGTCAATGCCGAGCGCAGCCAGCAGAGGAGGGGGAGTTGCCAAGATCGAGTTTCGCAATCCAGAACGGGCCAATGATACCCTGGCCTTCGCCATCGCGGCGCCGGAAATCCGGAAATTCCCCGGGAAATCCTGAATCTGTCAGCGTTGTCCCAAATTCAGCGATGCTGCCGAACCCAATCTCGCCACTGATCCTGCACTTTCGGGTCGAGCGCCGCGACGACCGAGCGCCGCCAAGGTGGCGCGTCGTCGAAATCGTCATCGTCGAGGGTGGAAGCCGCGCCACCGGCTTCCCGCAGCAACAGAGCGCCGGCGGAGTAGTCCCAGAGCAGTTGGCCACCGTGCAGGAGCAGATCGGCTCGCCCGGCAGCCAGATAGCACCACTCCAGTACGCTGGCGCCAAAATTGCGTTGGGAATAATAGGGGCTGTGGCTGGCCAGGGTGGCGGCGAGGGCAGGCGGTAGGCGTTTCAGATCCACTAACGCGACCGATTTTGCGAGCAGCGGTTCGGGGGTTCGCAATGGAAGTGTTTCCCCATTGAGCCGGGCGCCACCGCCCAGGGTGGCAGTGAACATTTCGTCGGCAATGGGAGCGTAGGTGACACCCAGGACGGCGCGGCCCCGCCTGATCAAGGCGACTGAAACGGCAAAGTACGGAAGCCCGACCAGGAAATTGGTGGATCCATCCACCGGGTCGAAGCACCACAGTCCCTCGTCGCCTGCGGCCAGGGCCGCCCGTTGATCGGCTTCCGGCATCTCCTCGCCTATGGTCGGCAGATCGGCGATGTCGCGCAGGGCGCGCGCAAGGAAGTGCTGGGCGGCGAGATCGGCGGCGGTGAGTACGGACCCGTCGGACTTGTGCTCCCGCACGACCTGAAGAAAGCGCGGCATGATTTCCTCCCGCGCCACGGCGCGGACGGCCGCTTCGACCTGGGGCAGGATTTCGGCCGGATTCATACGCCAGACCGCCACTTGATCGAGCAGCCGATGGACGGTGTCTGGCTCTCCGGGCCCCGGCCGGTGGAGGCCACGAGGGACATGGCGTCGAACAGCTCGCGGCGGGTGTCTGAGGGTGACGGATCGCGGCCCGAGGCATCGAGACGCCCCCGGTACTGGAGCGCAAGGTCGGCATTGAAACCAAAGAAATCCGGGGTGCAGACGGCCCCGTAGGCCCTGGCGACGGCCTGCGTTTCGTCGTAGAGGTACGGGAAAGGAAAGTCGAGTTCCTCCGCCCAGCGCACCATCTGAGGAAAAGCGTCGTCGGGATAGGCGACGGTATCGTTGCTCATGATGGCGACGGTCGCCACGCCCTGCGCCGCGAGGTCGCGGGCGTCGCGGATGAGTCTATGGATGATCGCTTTGACGAAAGGGCAGTGATTGCACATGAAGACCACCAGCAATCCGCGGGGGCCGGCGACCGAAGCGAGGGTATGGCGGCGGCCGTCGGTGCCGGGGAGATCGAAACTGGGAGCGGGCCAGCCGAAATCGCACACCGGCGGGTTGAGAGCGACCATGGAATGTACCTGGGAAGGGGATTTCACCCATAATAGCATCGATGAATTCCCCCCGTTTCTATTGCCGCGAGCCTCTGGCGCCGGGTGCCCACGTCGAGCTGCCCGAGCCCGTCGCTCGCCATGCGGTCAGGGTTCTGCGCCTGGCATCGGGGGCGGAAATCGTGCTGTTCGACGGTCGCGGCGGGGAATACCAGGCCCGCATCGAACGCATCGAAAAGGAAAGGGTGATGGCCAGCGTCGGTGCCTGGGAACCGCTGGAGCGCGAGTCCGGTTTGGAAATCACTCTGGTTCAGGCCCTCCAGGCGGGGGAAAAAATGGATTACACGGTCCAGAAGGCTGTCGAACTGGGCGTGGCGGCTATCGTCCCGGTGGAAAGTCGGCGCTCGGTCACGCGCTTGGCCGGAGATCGCGCCGGCAGGCGGGTCGCCCATTGGCAGGGCGTTGCGGCTTCCGCCTGTGAGCAGTGCGGCCGCAATCAGGTGCCGACCGTCGGTTCGGTGGAGCGTCTGGAGAACTGGCTGGCGCGGCCTGCGCAAGGGGTGCTGCGACTCATGCTGGCACCGGGGGCGGCGGTGGCGTTGCCGGAGCTGCCTGTCCCCCAGCGGGTGCAGTTGCTTGTAGGGGCCGAGGGTGGGCTCGATCCGAGCGAGATGATGGCAGCCGAGTCGGCGGGCTTTCGGGCAGTTCGCCTGGGACCCCGGGTGCTGCGTACCGAGACGGCCGGCCTGGCGGCCTTGGCGGCCATGCAAGTCTTGTGGGGCGATTTCAAGGGGGATTAGCGATGTTCGAATCGGCAGAGCTGGGCCACAAAATCGATAGGGAAACTTTCAGGAAGGAAGTGCCCCGGCTGCGGTCGGCGCTCCTCGACGTCCAATACGACGTGCTGCAAAAGAAGGAATTTCCGGTCGTCATCCTGGTGAGCGGTGTAGACGGCAGCGGCAAGGGCGAAACGATCAATCTGCTCTATTCCTGGATGGATCCTCGCCACATCTCGACACTCGCTTTCTCGGCACCCAGTGACGAAGAGCGCCAGCGTCCCTTCATGTGGCGCTATTGGCGGGCGCTTCCGCCTAAGGGTGAGGTAGGCATTTTCGCCGGTTCCTGGTACTCCCAACCCATCGCCGATCGCATCGCCGGGACCCTGCGGCGGTCCGACCTCGACCAGATTCTCGACGATATCAACCGCTTTGAGGCGATGCTGGTGAATGAGGGCGCGCTGGTCCTCAAATTCTGGTTTCACCTGTCCAAGGACGGCCAAAAGCAGCGACTCAAGGCCCTCGCCAAGGATCCCCGTACCGCCTGGCGGGTGACCAAGGCGAGCTACGACCGGCTCAAGACCTATGACGCGCTGCAAAAGGTCGCCGGCCATGTGCTGCGCGTCACCAATACCGCTCACGCACCCTGGATCATCGTCGAAGGGACCGACGACGAGTACCGTTCGCTCACCGTCGGTCGCATCGTCCTCGATTCGATGGCCCGCCGGCTGCAGCAGGCCGAGCGACCGAGGGTTCCGGTGGCGCCGCCCATCGTCAAGACCATCGATGCCAAGAATGTCCTCACCGAACTCGATCTCGGCCAGAAGCTGGCCAAGAAGGAGTATGAGCGGGAATTGGCCCATTGGCAGGGTCGGCTTCTCGAGCTGGCCCACGATCCCCGGTTTACCGAGCGCCGCTCGTTGATCATGGTCTTCGAGGGGTCGGATGCGGCTGGCAAGGGGGGCAGCATACGCCGCACGGTCGAAGCCCTTGACGCCCGCCAGTACCAGATCATTCCCATTGCCGCGCCTACCGAGGAGGAACGCGCTCAGCCCTATCTGTGGCGCTTCTGGCGTCATGTGCCGCGTACCGGTCGCATCGCCATCTTCGACCGCTCCTGGTACGGTCGGGTGCTGGTCGAACGAGTCGAGGGATTCTGCACCGGGGAGGATTGGCTGCGGGCCTACGCCGAAATCAACGATTTCGAACACCAGTTGGTGGCGGCTGGAGCCGTGGTCGTCAAGTTCTGGCTCCAGATCAGTGCTGACGAGCAACTGCGGCGATTCCAGGAGCGCCAGGATACGGAATTCAAGCGCTTCAAGATTACCGAAGAGGATTGGCGAAATCGCGAAAAATGGGATCAGTACGTCACCGCGGTGTGCGACATGGTGGACCGGACTTCCACGGGATTGGCGCCCTGGACCCTGGTCGAGGCCAACGACAAGAACTTTGCCCGGGTCAAGGTGCTGCGGACCGTCTGCGAGCGACTCGAACACGCCATTCGGGGTGATGAGGACAAATGAGCGACGACCTATACGACGAAAATTTCGTCGCCTGGTTTCGGGCGGTGACCCCCTACGTCAACGCGTTCCGCGGCAAGACCTTCGTCATTGCTTTCGGTGGCAAGGCCATCGAGGAAGGCTATACCAAGACGCTCGCCTACGATGTGAATCTCCTTGCTGCCCTCGGAATACGCCTGATCCTGGTTCATGGCGCCCGCCCCCAGATCGAGGAGGAATTGCAGGAGAAGGGGCTGCCGTCCAACTATCATCGCGGTTACCGCATTACCGATGCCGCGACGCTCGACTGCGTGCTGGATGCGGTGGGCAGCGTCTATCTGGAAGTCGAGGCCCTGCTCTCCCAGGGACTGCCCAACACGCCGATGGCCAATGCCCAGATCCGCGTCATCGGGGGCAATTTCATTACCGCCCAGCCTATTGGCGTTCTGGATGGAATCGATCTCCAATATGCCGGCAAGGTGCGCAAGGTGGATGCCGACGGCCTCCGGGCCCAACTGGGTATTGGCAACATCGTCCTCCTCTCGTGCCAGGGCGCGTCCCCCACGGGTGAAATCTTCAACCTTCAGATGGAGGAGGTCGCCGAGGCGGTGGCCACTGCGCTGAAGGCCGACAAGCTGGTCTTCCTTTCCGATACCCGCGGGATAACCGATTCCCAGGGCGAGTTCAAGGATGCCTTGACGGCCGACGCCGCCGCCGAATTCCTCAAGGACGAGACCCTATCCACCGATTTGAAGCGCTATCTTCCCTGCGCCGTGCGCGCCAGCCGGCAGGGCGTGGGCCGGGTGCACCTGATCGGCTACGAACGCGACGGCGCGCTGCTACAGGAAATCTTCACCCACGATGGCGTCGGCACCGTGGTCACCCGGGAGCCCCTCGAAAACATTCGCGAGGCGCGCCCTGACGATATCGGCAATCTCATTGCCCTGATCGAACCCATGGAGGAGGAGGGCATCCTGGTTCACCGTCCGCGGGAGCTTCTGGAGCGGGAAATCGATCGCTTTTCGGTCATGGAGCACGACGGCATCATCGTCGGCTGTGCCGCCCTTTACTGCCACGGGGACGATGTCGGCGAACTGGCCTGCCTCGCGGTCCATCCCGACCACCGGGAATGGGGCTACGGCGAACTGCTCATGCAGCGCGTCGAGATGCGCGCCAGGAAGGCCGGCATCCACCGCCTATTCGTGCTCACCACCCGGACCGAGCACTGGTTCGTCGAGCGTGGATTCCGTATCGTCAAGGTCGATGAACTTCCGGAGCAGAAACGCGGTATGTACAACTATCAGCGGCGGTCTAAGGTCCTCTGCAAGCCTCTTTGAAGTCTGCTCCGAACGGGCTCTGAGGTTTGCAGGATCACTAAATCGGCAGCCTAGACGCGGCCCTTGGGATTTCCGCAGGGTCGAAATCGTATAAATGCTTGATTCCGGTTTGGGGTAAGGGTCGAGGTTGGCGCAGTACCGCATGGGTGTGTAGGAACTGCTGCGGCAGCAGAGTTGTCTCTCACGTGTTCGCGCGCTGTTCTGTCTGGCGATCGGTGCCAGTTCCGCTCCTGGTGAGGGCGAAACCACCATTTGAATCGAGGGCGTACCGTGCATGTGCTTTCGACCGACTCTTGCAGATCCCGTGTGAGTAAACCGGACTCGCGAGAGACTCGCTCCAAGGGCGTATTGTGATGACCCCATCTAGCGAGAGACACGCTTTGGCAGACCATGTTTCCGTTGCCGTAATCAACTCTGGGGCCATCCCACGCAGCGGCGCTGCTGCCGTTTCACGCGGATGGCAGCGCGGGAGACGAGAGCTCCTTACCGTCGCTTCCCCAGATCATCACCTGGCATTGCATCGCTGAGACCCGGTATGAGCCGCTCTGACCATTCCCAAAAGGTAGAGTCACCTCAATACAGCGTGCGCACTAAGCTGCTCGCGCTCTTCGTGGTGATCAAGGTCGTGCCGCTGGTCTTGGTTGCCCTGATCGCCTGGCGCGGTGTCATCCTCCTGGGGGAGGAAATGCACGGACATGCCAATCACATGGTCGGTGTGGCCCATGAGCGCGTTGACGCGATGCTGGACGAAATGGCGAGTCAAGTCACGGACGCGCTCAACGAGCGTGCACGGGAAGAATTGGAGCGGCTGACGACGGATACGGCGCGAGGCGTTGCCCAGTTTCTTTATGCTCGCGACGAGGATTTGCGACAGGCAGCGCGCATTGCTCCGGGCGAAGCCATTTATACGCTCTTCATCCAGGGACGCTGGAGACCGGTTGTCGACACCGGTAGCTGGAAGCTGTCGGACAACGGTGCGGAGTGGGTGCCCGTGACTGCGGATGCTCCCCGGAATGACCGCTTGGTCACACCCGGTAATCCAGAGAACCAAAAGGAGTTCCACTATCGACCACCCGAGTCGGTGGTCGCGACGAAGCGCAAACCGCTTTACCACGAGATCACCTTCATCGGTCTCGATGGACGGGAGAAGGTCAAGGTTTCCGGTACTTCGCTCTTGCCCCGGGATCTGCGCGACGTGAGCAAGCCGGAAAATACCTGGTGCAAGGCGGAGACCTATTTCAGCGAACTCAAGCATCTGAAACCCGGAGAGATCTTTGTCTCCGAGGTGATCGGAGCTTACGTCGGTTCTCACATCATCGGCCCCTATACACCGGATGCCGCGAAAAAGCGGGGGATCCCTTTCCGGCCGGAGGACGAGGCCTACGCCGGCCGCGAAAATCCAGCAGGAAAGCGGTTTAAGGCGATCGTGCGCTGGGCGACGCCGGTGGTCCAAGAGGGGAAGGTCATCGGTTACGTTACTCTGGCCTTGGACCACGACCACTTGATGGCGATGACCGACCATCTCCTGCCAACGCCGGAACGCTATGCACGCATTGCCGACGCTTCCGGTGGCAATTATGCGTTCATGTGGGACTACAAAGATCGTGCGATAGCCCACCCACGCCACCACTCGCTGCCGGGATTCGATCCGATCACTGGGCGCCGCGTGACTCCCTGGCTGGAGGAAGGGCTTTTTCAGCGCTGGCAAGCCAGCGGCGAACCGCTCGAGAAATTTCTCGCCAAAGTCCCCGAGTTCGACGCCCAAAGCAGGGAGAAGAAACCGGCATCCGTTTTGACCGCGGCGGGAACCGTCGGGCTTGACTGCCGGTATCTGAACTTTGCTCCGCAGTGCGTTGGCTGGAACGATCTGACCAAGAATGGCGGATCGGGATCGTTCCTGATTCTTTGGAGCGGCGTCTGGAAGATCACGACAGCGGCAGCGATTCCCTATTTCACCGGGCAGTATGGAAAGACGCCGCGAGGATTTGGTTTTGTCACCATTGGCGCCAATATCGGGGATTTTCAGCGCCCCGTTTCAGCGATGAAGTCGCGGCTGGACGAGGGCGAGCGGAATTTTGAAGCGCAGCTCGAAGGTCAGAAATCGTCGATCAGGGACACCATCGACCATGCCATCGAGAGCCTAGGGGTACACCTGACTTCGTCCACGCTGTTCATGATCGCCATTGTCATTGCCGTCGCGTTCTGGCTGGCAGGGTTGCTCACGCGGCGGATCAACCTGCTCATCGCCGGCTTGAAGCGGGTTGAAGCCGGCGAATACGGCTACCGATTTGCTGACCAGACCAAGGACGAACTCGGGTCTCTGGCGCGTTCGCTGAACCAGATGACCGAGAATGTTGAATTGGCGTATCTGGATCTCCACGATTCCAAGATCCATGAATCGGAGCGTCTCGCCGCCATGGTCGACGAACGTACAGCGGGGCTCGAAAACGAACGGGCCAGACTACGGACGCTGATCAATACGCTTCCCGACCTCGTCTGGCTCAAGGATCCAGATGGCAGATTCCTCGCGTGCAACAAGAAATTCGAACGGTTGATGGGTGCTCCTGAAGCGGAAATCATCGGCAAGACGGACTACGACTTCGTCCCCGAAGAGCTGGCGACGTCGTTCCGGGAAAATGATCGCAAGGCGATCGAAGCCGGCTGCCCTTGCGTCAATGAAGAGAAGGTTGTGTTTGCCGATGATGGTCACGAAGAGTTGTTGGAAACGATCAAGACACCGATGTTCGACGCGCGCGGTGGACTGGTCGGGGTACTGGGCATCGCTCGCGATGTGACGCGGTCCCATCGCCTGATGGAAGACCTCGAAAGGGCTCGTGAGCAGGCGGAACAGTCCGGTCGGGCGAAGGGCGCGTTTCTGGCCAACATGTCCCACGAGATTCGCACGCCCATGAACGCGATCATCGGGATGGCAGATTTGGCGCTGCTGGATGACTTGACGCCCAAGCAGCTCAACTATCTGAGCAAGATCAAGGTGGCCGGAGATTCTCTGCTGACTCTTATCAACGACATCCTGGACTTTTCCAAGATCGAGGCAGCTAGATTGGAGATGGAGAGAATTCCGTTCGTCCTAGAAGAAGTCTTCGAACGGGTGACGAGTGTCGTTGGGCTGAGAGCCGAAAATCAGGGTTGCGAATTGATCTGCGACATTGCCGATGATTCCCAGATTCTCGTCGGCGACCCATTGCGCCTGGGGCAAGTCCTCATCAATCTCGTCAATAACGCCCTTAAGTTCTCCACGGACGGCGACGTGACGGTGAGAGTTTCAGCGATCGCCTCGGCTGCGCACAGTGTGGAACTCCAATTCTCGGTGAGCGACCAGGGTATCGGCATGACGGAAGAGCAGGTCGATCATCTTTTTGAGCCTTTTACCCAGGCGGATACGTCGACAACTCGCCGCTATGGCGGCACCGGACTCGGTCTGAGCATCTGCCGTCAACTCGTGACCCTCATGGGTGGCCGGGTCTGGGCTACAAGCAGTCTCGGCGAAGGCAGCACCTTCTATTTCAACGCCAAGTTCGAGACAAGAGGTTGGGATCGGCGCGCAGGAATCGCGCGCTTCGGAGAGCGCTTGGCTGCGGAAGCCCATCGGCCAGTGCTGCTGGTAGATGACAATCCGCTCGCGCTACGCGTCCTGGAAAGAATGCTGCGGCAGTTGAATCTGGAAGTTCATGTCGCTGACAGCGGAGAACTGGCAAATTCGCTCGTTGAAAACGCGCGCTATCCGGACTACATCTGTTGTCTTGTCGATTGGCGCATGCCGGGCATTTCCGGCATCGAAACAATTCAGAAATTGCGTGATCGCTACGGGCGAAACCAGCGCCCCAGCCCCCCCATGATTCTGGCGACCGCCTATAGCCACCATGAAGATCTGGATGAGGTGGCCGGCATTGTTGACGGAGTCCTGGCCAAGCCTGTCTTTACCCGAAACCTCTACGTCGAGTTAGCCAACTGCCTGGGGAAGGACGTGCGCGCCCAAGAATCCAGAAATCTCCGCAAGGATGATAGGCGGCGCTGGAAGACGTTCGCTCGGCTCGACGTGCTCGTCGTGGAAGATGTCGAGGTCAATCAGGAGGTGATCGGCGATTGGCTCGGCGCCATGGGGCTCTTGGTTCGATTCGCCGGGAACGGACAGGAAGCGCTTGACCAGATCCGCCAACAGCGGCCGGATTTGGTCCTGATGGATGTCCAGATGCCGGTAATGGATGGATACGAAGCCACCCGACGTTTGCGAGTCCAGGCCGAGTTCAAAGACTTGCCGATCATCGCCCTGACCGCCAATGCCCTTGTCGAAGAGAAAGAAAAATGCATTGCGGCAGGGATGAATGGATTCGTGACAAAGCCGGTCAAGATGGAAGCCCTGCTTGATGAGATTGCAGTCGTCCTCGGAGATCGCCGTTCCGGAACGACTGCGCCAGAGGCAGCACCGGATGCGGTGCAGGACGAGCCATCGCTTCCCAGGTTCCCCGGACTCGATGTCGCAGTGGGGCTGGCGCATGTCAGCAATCTGTCCTTGCTGCTCCGCCTGCTCAAGCGCTTCCGGGAAAAGACAGGCGGGCAGTTTGAAGCGCAGTTCAAGGAAGCTCGCGCGAATAACCACTGGCCCGAACAGGTACGGCTGGCTCATTCCCTTAAGGGCGTTGCGCAGACGCTCGGAGCCTCTGAGGTTGGCGCAGCGGCGGCGGAGCTTGAATTGGCTGCCAAAGCCAAAGACGGTTCAAGAGTCGAGGAAACGCTGGAGCGCACGCTGATGCATCTCAAGGTAGTGCTCGCCGGGCTGCGCGATTTGGACTGAAGTATCGCCGCCGGAATTGGGGCACGACCTCGGTCTTCTTCAAGGCGGGTTTTTAGGCAATTGGGTTGGCAATTCGATTGCGGCGAGCTGCAGTCGGAAAAGCCTGCCGCCGGGCGAATGCCTGCAAGGTGCCGGGCAAGTCGCGCCTTGTGCTCACCTCCGTACAGATATCCCTTGAGTCGTTATAATCCGCCCTTCAGAACCCAGGAGCAGCTCATGGCACGTACCGTCAATTGCATCAAGCTCGGCCGCGAAGCCGAGGGCCTCGATCATCCTCCCTATCCCACCGACCTGGGCAAGCGCATCTTCGAACATGTCTCGAAGGAAGCCTGGCAGCAGTGGATTCGCATGCAGACCATGATCATCAACGAAAACCGGCTCAATCTGGTCGATGCCAAGCACCGCAAGTACCTCATGGAACAGGTCGAAAAGCACTTTTTCGGCGATGGTGCCGACCGCGTACAAGGCTACGTCCCGCCCAAGGCCTAAACCTTACGCTCAGGGGGAGTCGAGTGGCCGCCGGGAGGCGGTCTTTTCGACCGCGGGTAATTCGTTTGCCATGGCAGGGAGGCGATTTTCCTGCTGGGTCAGCGCGATGATCCGTGTTGCCACTTCGGTCGCGTGGTGAAGAGCGCTTTCGGCATGCTCGATCGAACCATGGAGCGCGGCGAAGACGATTCCGCCCGCGACTGACGACCACTCGGCGTTGCCGCGCAGCATCACTCGCACGATGTTGTCGAACAAGCGAGTGCGAGCCTCGCTTTGGGCGATCAGAATAGCCTGGGCCTGAAACAAAAGGGCGCAGGATTCGAGAGCCAGTCGCATGATTTCCGACCAGGCTTCGCCGATCAGTGCGAAGTCCTCTTGCGGGGCTGCGTCCGGTTCCTGTCCGACGCGTGCCAGTGCTTGCTGCCCTTTGTCCGACCACAAGCGTACGAAGTGTTCGCCGAGGGATGATGGTCTCTCCGTCCGCTGGGCACGTCCGCCGAATAGAGTTCTGCGCGCAGCGAGCGTTTCGGCCAGATCAGGGAGCATCGCGGGTCTCTAGAATCGTATTCTTGGATCATACATCCGCATCATTGCCTCCGGATGTCAGTTTCATGATGTTGTCGGCGAGTCGGTTCGGCGCACACCTTCTGCGGTGCCCAATAGCAGCACGCTGGCCGGGCGCAGGGCGAAGAGCCCGTTGGTGACCACGCCGGGGATCTGATTGATGGCCGTTTCCAGTGCCGGCGGATCGACGATGGTCAGGCCGGCAACGTCGAGGATCAGGTTCCCGTTGTCCGTGATGAAGCCTTCCCGCAGGTGTGGATGGCCGCCCAGTTTGGCAAGCTCGCGCGCCACCAGGGCGCGCGCCATAGGGATGACTTCCACCGGCAGCGGGAACCGACCGAGGGTCGCGACCTGTTTGGAAGCGTCGGCGATGCACACAAAGCTCCGGGCCACGGCGGCGACGATTTTCTCCCGGGTCAGCGCGCCGCCACCGCCTTTGATCATGTGCAGAGACCCGTTGATCTCGTCGGCACCGTCGACGTAGATCGGGATGTCTTCGACCGTATTCAGGTCGAGGACCGGTACCCCATGGTCTTCGAGTCGGCGTCGGGTCGCTTCCGAACTGGCTACCGCGCCGCGGAAGCGATTCTTGAGAGGAGCGATGGCGTCGATAAAGCAATTGGCCGTCGAGCCGGTCCCGACGCCGAGTACGCAGCCCGCCGGGGCATGGGCGGCAACGTAGTCGGCTGCGGCCTGACCGACCGCCTGCTTGAGTTCGTCTTGGGTCATGGAAATTCTCCGATCGAAGGCGCGATTCTACCTTCACAAAAACTTAATCTTGAGGCGAAGAGTTTTGTCATAAACTGTATATACCGTTTATACGAGGAGAGACCCAGATGACCCAATCCGACCCGGCTTCTTCCAACAAACCGAGTGACGCCGGCGCCCCGGCCGCCAATCCCCCTGCGGCGCCTAAGGCGGGCGCGGCAGCGTCTCCGGCCAAGAAACCGGTGCAGCCTGCCAAGGCAACCGGACCCAAGGCCAAGCCGGTAGAGCCCAAGGCCAAGCCAGTGGAGCCCAGGACCAAGGCAGCCGAGCCCAAGGCCATGGCGGCCAAGGATGCCATGGCGGCTGCGCTGGCCAAGGCGAAGGCGGCAAAGATCGCGACACCGCTTGGTAAGCCCCGTAAAGCCCCCAAGAAGGCGGCGGCCAAGCCGGTAAAGACTGCGGCCGCCCCGGCGCCCAAGGCGGCCAAGCCGGAAAAGGCCGAGAAACCCAAGAAAGCCAAACTGGTGCGTGACAGCTTCACCATGCCCGAAGGCGAGTACGTCCGCATCGCCGGCCTCAAAAAGCGCCTTCTTGGCCTCAAGATTGCCGCCAAGAAGAGCGAATTGCTGCGAGCGGGAGTGGCGTTGCTTGTCGCCCTGAAGGATGCCGAACTCCTCGCGGCAGTAGGTGCCATCGAGAAGGTCAAGACCGGGCGGCCAGCCAAGGGCGGAAAATAATTCCGTTGGCGATGGCCAGTTGGCAAGGGGGCTGCGGCCCCCTTTTTACTTTAGTGGTATTCCGGCTGTCACAGGGCTGTAATAAATCGGCCATAGACTGCGCTCCGTCAATCCAACAAGGAGCACAGCATGTTGCGCACTTCCCGACTTTTCCATACCGCGGCCATTGCCCTTTCCCTGGGGGCAGTGGGCATTTCCGCCTCGGCTGCCGAAATCACCGGCGCTGGCGCTTCCTTCCCGGCTCCCATTTACGCCAAATGGGCCGACGGCTACCAGAAAGCCACGGGCAACAAGGTCAACTACCAGTCCATCGGCTCCGGCGGCGGCATCAAGCAGATTAACGCCAAGACCGTCGATTTCGGCGCTTCCGACATGCCCCTCAAGGCCGATGACCTGGAAAAGGGCGGCCTGATGCAGTTTCCCACCGTGATCGGCGGTGTCGTTCCCGTGGTCAACGTCCCCGGCGTCCAGCCCGGTCAGCTGGTCCTGACTGGACCGCTCCTGGCCGACATTTACCTGGGCAAGATCGCCAAGTGGAACGACAAGGCCATCGCCGATCTCAATCCGAAGGTGACCCTGCCCAATATCGATATCGCGGTGGTGCGCCGTGCCGATGGTTCCGGCACGAGCTTCATCTTCACCAATTATCTCTCCAAGGTTTCCGAGGAGTGGAAGACCAAGGTCGGTGAAGGTACCGCCGTGCAGTGGCCCACCGGTATGGGGGGCAAGGGCAACGAAGGCGTTGCTGCCTTTCTCCAGCGCATCCCCAATTCCATCGGCTACGTCGAATACGCTTACGCCAAGCAGAACAAGCTGGCTCACGTCATGCTGAAAAACGCCGCCGGCAACGTCGTCGGTCCCGACGACCTGACCTTCAAGGCCGCCGCTGCGGGTGCGGATTGGCACAAGTCCAATTTCGGCGAAATCCTGACCAATCAGAACGGCAAGGATGCCTGGCCCATCACCGGGGCCACCTTCATTCTCATGCACAAGGTCCAGGACAAGCCGACCCAAGCTGCCGAAGCACTCAAGTACTTCGAGTGGTCGTACAAGAACGGCGCCAAGATGGCCGAGGAACTGGATTACGTGGCCCTGCCCGACAGTCTGGTCAAGTTGATCCACGCCTCCTGGGCCAACATCAAAGACGGTTCCGGTAAGCCCGTCTATAACGTCGCCAAGTAAGCATACAATTGCATCGCGTCGGCCATCCAGCTGAAGCAGCCTCCGCCGCAGGGCGGAGGCTGCGTTTTTCCCACCGGGAGCTGCCGGCTACACTTCGCGACCACTCAGATCAGGCCATGACACCAACCCGCAAGACCAAGGGGCAGTTCGGCGACCTGCTGTTCTTCAACCTGACGCGCGCTTTCGCAGCCATCACCCTGGCGCTTCTGGTCGGCATTGTCGTTTCATTGACCTGGAGTGCTCTGCCGTCGATCAAGCAGTTCGGTTTCGGATTTCTGACGAGTTCGGAATGGAATCCCCCGGCTGAGCGCTTCGGCGCCTTAGTGCCCATGTACGGCACCGTGGTGACCTCGCTGATCGCTCTCTTCATCGCGCTGCCCATCAGCTTCGGGATCGCCCTCTTCCTGACCGAACTCTCCCCCGTCTGGTTACGCCGCCCGCTGGGAATCGCCATCGAGTTGCTGGCCGGCATTCCCAGCATCGTCTACGGCATCTGGGGTCTGCTGGTCTTCGCGCCGATGTTCGGCGAGCACGTACAGCCCCTGATCGCCAAGACCCTGGGCCAGGTGCCGCTCATCGGTTCCCTCTTCAGCGGGCCGTCCCTCGGCATTGGCATCCTGGCCGCCGGCATCATCCTGGCCATCATGATCATTCCCTTCATCACCTCGGTGATGCGCGACGTCTTCGAATTGACGCCGCCTATGTTGAAGGAATCCTGCTACGGCCTTGGCGGCACGACTTGGGAAGTGGTGTGGAATGTGGTCCTGCCGTATACCCGAGTGGGCGTCATCGGCGGCATCATGCTCGGCCTGGGCCGCGCCCTGGGAGAAACGATGGCGGTAACCTTCGTCATCGGCAACGCGAGCCTGCTGTCCAACTTCTCTCTCTTCTTGCCGGGCAACAGCATCACGTCGGCGCTCGCCAACGAATTTGCCGAGGCTTCCCCGGGGCTGTATACCTCATCCTTGGTGGAGCTGGGACTCATTCTTTTCCTGATCACCTTCATCGTGCTCACCTTATCCAAACTGCTGCTCATGTCGCTGGAGAAAAATTCCGGCGGCGGACACTAAGGAGGCGGCCGTGAATCTCGTGATGCGGCGCAAGGCGATCAACGCTTTCGCCCTCTCCCTTTCCCTTGCCGCCATGGCATTCGGTCTGGTCTGGCTGATCTGGATTCTCTGGATGGTCATCGACCTTGGCGTTGGCGCCCTGTCCCTGCGGCTGTTCACCGAAATGACGCCGCCGCCGGGCAGTGCCGGCGGTCTCAAGAATGCCATCGTCGGAAGCATCATCATGGTGGGATTGGCCATGCTCATGGCCACCCCGATAGCCATTCTCGCCGGCATCTACCTGGCCGAATACGGGCGCCGCACCTGGCTGGGCAAGATCACCCGCTTCGTCAATGACATCCTCCTGTCGGCGCCATCCATTGTCATCGGCCTCTTCGTCTATGCCGTCTACGTGGCCCAGGTGGGCAAGTTTTCCGCCATGTCCGGGGCCGTCGCCCTGGCGCTCCTGGTGATTCCCGTGGTGGTCCGGACGACCGAGGACATGCTCGCATTGGTGCCCAATACCTTACGGGAGGCAGCGTTTGCTCTGGGGGCGCCGAAGTGGAAGGTGATCATGCTGGTCACTCTGCGTTCCGCCAAGACCGGTGTCGTGACCGGTATCCTGCTCGCCCTCGCCCGCATTTCCGGCGAAACGGCACCGCTCCTCTTCACCGCCCTTTCCAACCAGTTCTGGAGCACCGACCTCTCCGAACCCATGGCCAACCTGCCGGTCACCATCTTCAAGTTCGCGATGAGCCCCTTCAAGGATTGGCAGGAACTTGCCTGGGCGGGAGTCTTCATCATCACCCTCGGCGTTCTGGCCCTCAACATCGCCGCTCGCGTGATGTTCCGCCAGACCACCCAGCGCTGACCTTTCCCCGGATAATTTCATGATGCCCGTCGAACAAGCCATTGAAAACCTGACGCCCCAGATCAGCATCAGAAACCTGAACTTCTATTACGGTAAGGGTGAGCCCGCTCTGAAAAACATCAACCTGGATGTCTTCAAGGGCAAGGTCACCGCCTTTATCGGTCCATCGGGTTGTGGGAAGTCCACACTGCTGCGGACGATCAACCGCATGTACGATCTCTACCCCGGCCAGCGGGCCGAGGGAGAACTGTTCGTCGGCGGCCGCAACATCCTGGACAAGGGTGTCGACACCATCGGGCTGCGGGCCAAGGTGGGCATGGTGTTCCAGAAGCCGACGCCTTTCCCCATGTCGATTTACGACAATATCGCCTTTGGCGTGAAGATGCATGAGAAGCTGACCCGCAACCAGATGGACGACCGCGTCGAGTGGGCGCTGACCAAGGCTGCCCTGTGGGACGAGGTGAAGGAGAAGCTCAGGCAGCCTGGTACGGGCCTTTCCGGAGGGCAGCAGCAGCGCCTGTGCATCGCCCGGGGCGTTGCGGTGAAGCCGGAGGTGTTGCTGCTGGACGAGCCCACTTCGGCCCTGGACCCCATCTCCACCATGCGCATCGAAGAACTGATCTACGAACTCAAGCGGGAATTCACCATCGCCATCGTCACCCACAACATGCAACAGGCGGCCCGGGTTTCGGACTTTACCGCCTACATGTACCTGGGCGAACTCGTGGAATTTGGCAAGACCGACGACATCTTCATCAAGCCGCAGGACAAGCGGACCGAAGACTACATTACCGGCCGCATGGGCTGATTGCGAGACACATCATGAACGAAACCTCCCACGTTTCCAGCAAGTTCGACGAAGACCTCTCACGCCTGCGCAGTATGGTGCTGCAGATGGGCGGCCTGGTCGAGAGCCAGATATCCGACGCCATCGAGGCCTACAACACGGGCGAGATCGCCAGCGTCAAATCCATCGTCGAGACGGATCGCAAGGTGAACGACCTGGAGAAGGCCATCGACGACGACTGCGCCCATGTGCTCGCCAAGCGCCAGCCCGCCGCCTCCGACCTGCGCCTGGTGTTCGGGGTCAGCAAGATCGTCACCGACCTGGAACGCGCCGGCGACGAGGCCAAGAAGATTGCCAAGGGTGTGCGCCGCATCTACGAGGCGGGCCACATGCCCATTCAGTACGGCGTCGGCGTCCGCCACGTGGCCGATGCCGCTCTGAACATGCTGCGCCAGGCATTGGATGCCTTCGCCCGCTTGGATACCTCTGCGGCGGTAGACGTCATTCGGGCCGACAACGAGGTGGATGTCGAATTCAAGTCCATTCTCCGCCAGCTCATTACTCACATGATGGAAGATCCCCGGACCATCACCACCTCCATGGACATCATCTGGATTGCCCGGGCCATCGAGCGCATCGGCGACCATGCCAAGAACGTGGGCGAGCACGTGATCTACATCGTCGAGGGTCGCGACATCCGTCATCCGCCGAAAGAGGACGTCGCATGAACCCGACCATCCTTGTTGTCGAGGACGAGCCGGCTATCCAGGAATTGGTGGCCATCAACCTCAAGCATGCCGGATTTCTCGTGGTTCGTGCGGGCAGCGCCGAAGAGGGCGAATCCGCCATTCGTGCTGCCCTGCCGGACCTGGTCATTCTCGACTGGATGCTGGCTGGCCAGTCCGGCGTGGCCCTGGCCAAGAAGCTGCGGGCCGACGACCGCACCCGAGAACTGCCGATCATCATGCTTACAGCCCGGGTTCATGAGGAAGACAAGATCCAGGGACTGGAGGCGGGTGCCGACGACTACGTGACCAAGCCCTTCTCGCCCAAGGAACTGGTGGCCCGGGTACGTGCGGTACTGCGCCGCCGGTCGCCCCATCTGGCGGGTGAAACCGTGGATATCAAGGGTCTGCTGCTGAATCCGGCAACCCATCGCGTGGCGGCGGCGGACCAGCCCATCGAATTGGGGCCCACGGAATTCCGGCTGCTGTTCTTCTTCATGACTCATCCGGAGCGCGTCTATACCCGGGCGCAGTTGCTCGATGAAGTGTGGGGCGACCACGTCTTCATCGAAGAGCGAACGGTGGACGTCCATATCCGCCGCTTGCGTGCGGCCCTGGAGCCCTCGGGCCACGACGATCGCGTGGAAACCGTCCGCGGCACAGGCTATCGTTTCCGTGGGGACTGAGACGGCTGTGGGCATGCCCCCGCCCATGGCGCGGGGAATCGCTTATCTCGTCATTGCAGTGGCCTTCGCTGCCTTCCTGGGCGGCGTCCTCAAGCCCTGGGTCGGCTGGCTGGTTTGGACGCTGGCCTTGCTCGGCCAGGTGGCTTACCACCTGATCTATTTTTCCCGCCTGGAGCGGTGGTCGCGGCAGCCCGCCAATACGGAAGCCCTGGAGGGCGAGGGCATGTGGGACGACGTGTTCGCCCGCATCTACCGCCACGAAAAGAAATTGCTTTCGCTCGTCGCCCAGCGGGAAACGGAAGTTGCCGAGTTTTCGTCGGCCATCCAGGCGTTGACCGACGGCATCGTGCTCCTGGACGGCGACAACCGCATTACCTGGTGCAATGTCACCGCCGAGACGCAGTTCGGGATCACCCTGCGCACCGACCTTGGCCAGCACTTGGCCAACCTTGTGCGCCGGCCGGAATTCGTCGATTACATGGCGGCCGGCGATTTCGTCCGTCCGCTGACCCTGCGTTCCGACCGCAGTGGCGACCGCGTCCTTTCCGTTCACGTCCTGCCTTACGGCCGCGGCAACCGCCTGATGCAGGTGAAGGATGTCACCCAGGCCGACCTCCTCGACCGCATGCGACGGGATTTTGTCGCCAACGTCTCCCACGAATTGCGCACGCCGCTCACGGTGCTCGCCGGCTTCCTGGAAACTCTCCAGGAGATCGAACTGGAGCCCTACGAGCAGCGGCACTATCTGGAGCTTATGTCCGATCAGTCGCAGCGCATGCAACGCATCGTGCGCGACCTGCTGACCCTTTCTTCCCTGGAAGCTGCTCCGCCGCCGGAGAATGAGGTCATTGACATGGCTACTCTCCTCGATAAGCTGAAGCGTGACGCCGAGGCGCTCTCCGGAGGACGCCATCGGATCGTTCTGGAAGCCGAGGGCGGCGACCTGCGGGGGGCCGAGGGTGAATTGATCAGCGCCATGGCGAATCTTGTCACCAATGCCGTGCGCTACACCCCCGAAGGGGGTACGGTCACCATTAGCTGGCGCTCCGGCTCCGAGGGTGGGGAATTCGCGGTTCAGGACACAGGCATAGGCATCGACCCTCAGCACATTCCCCGCCTGACGGAACGCTTCTACCGGGTGGATCGGGGCCGTTCCCGCGATACCGGCGGCACCGGCCTGGGCCTGGCCATCGTCAAGCACGCGCTGGTGCGCCATCAGGCCGGCCTGGACATTACCAGCACCCCCGGGAAGGGCAGTCGATTCGCGGTCCGCTTCCCGACGGCCCGCTTGGTAGGCCCATAATCTTCCCGTAACCTCAGCTTCACCGAGGCTTAACACCGCGGCGCTATGGTGGCGCCATGCCCCGCGTACGTACTGTCTTCATGTCGGACATCCACCTCGGCACCCGCGCCTGCCAGGCGCAGCGGCTCCTGGATTTTCTGCGGGAGTACCCTGCCGACCAGACCTACCTCATCGGCGACATCATCGATTTCTGGGCGATGCGTCGCAGCATCTCCTGGACCGCGGCCCAGAATACGGTGGTACAGAAGATCTTGCGCCGTGCCCGCCATGGCGACCGGGTGGTCTTCATCCCTGGCAATCACGACGAGGCGCTACGGGACTATTGCGGGATCGCTTTCGGCGACATCCCGATCGTCGAGGAGGCGGTGCACGAAACGGCTGACGGCCGACGTTTTCTCCTGATCCATGGCGATGCCTTCGACCAGGTGACCCGCCACCATCGCTGGTTGGCCGTCATCGGCGACATCGGGTACAACGCCCTGGTACGCCTCAACCACGGGCTCTCCTGGGTACGCCGCAAGCTGGGTATTCCGGGGTATTGGTCCCTGGCCGGTTTCGCCAAACGCAAGGTCAAGACGGCCCTCAATTTCATCTTCGATTTCGAGGAGTCCGCCCTCCACCACGCCCGCGCGCGCGGTCTGGACGGCGTGATCTGCGGCCACATCCACTGGGCGGCGATCAAGGAAGTCGGCGGGATGACCTATGTGAATTGCGGCGACTGGGTCGATTCCTGCACGGCCATCGTCGAGCTGAACGACGGTCGCCTCGAACTCGTGCGCTGGGGAGCTCGCAGCCTGCTTCCTCTTGCGCTCCCCGATATTCAAGAGGAAAAGGCCTTCTGATGCGCGTCTTGATGGTTTCCGACGTTTATTTTCCGAGAGTCAATGGTGTCTCGACTTCGATCGAGACCTTTAGACGCTGCCTCGCCCAGCAAGGCATCGAGGTGCGGCTGGTGGTTCCCGACTATGACGGCGAGCCGGCCGAGCCGGGAGTGGTGCGCGTACCCGGACGGCCCGTGCCGAAGGATCCGGAGGACAGGCTGGTGCGCTGGCGGGCCATGAAGGCGGCGGTGCTCACCGCGGCGCAGGATTGCGACCTGATCCACATCCAGACTCCCTTTGCCGCCCATTACGCGGGACTCGCAGCCGCCCGGAGCCTCGGGCTCCCCGTGTTGGCGACTTACCACACCCTGTTCGAGGAATATTTCCAGCACTACGCGCCCTGGTTGCCGGTGCGCTGGCTTCGGGCCCTCGCCCGAAGTTTTTCGCGCCGCCAGTGCAATGCCCTGGATGCGGTCATCGTTCCCTCGGAAGCGATGGCGGGACGACTCGCCGAGTATGGGGTCGTGCGCCCCCGCCACGTGCTGCCCACCGGGATACCCCTGGCCAATTTCGGTGGAGGCGACGGTGAGGCCTTCCGGCGCCGCCATGGCATCGATGACGGCCGGCCGGTGGCGCTTTTCGTCGGCCGCGTGGCCCATGAGAAGAATATCGGTTTCCTGCTCGAAGCCTTTCGCTACACGCTGGCCGCATCTCCCCAGGCGCTGCTGCTGATTACGGGCGATGGCCCGGCGTCGGCCGATCTGCGAAGCCAGGCAACAGAACTCGGAATCGCTGACAGCGTGCGTTTCCTGGGCTATCTCGATCGCGGAAGGGAACTGCCCGATTGCTACGCGGGTGCCGACGCTTTCGTATTCGCCTCGCGAACCGAAACTCAAGGGCTCGTTCTCCTGGAGGCCATGGCTGCCGGCTTACCGGTTCTGGCCCTCTCAATCATGGGAACTGCCGATATTCTCGCCCCAGGCCGTGGCTGCGTGGTCCCTCCAGATGATCCGCAGGCTTTCGGCGAGACGCTGGCCGACTTTTTTGCCCGCCGCGACGCGTGGAGCCGTCTGGCCGCAGCGGCCAGAGCGCACGCGCTCGAGTGGTCGGATGAGGCGATGGCCGTCAGGCTCGCCGCGCTCTATCGGAGTCTGGCCGTCGCGCGATGCGATCCGGCTCCGGCCGCCCTCGGCGCTTGCCCGTCGTCATGAGCGAGGTTGGCGTGGGGCCGGCTGATTCATTGTGGTCAAGCGGCCATGGCGCCGACTCTCGGAAGAAACAACTCGTAGGGCTAGACCTGACTGGGATAACGAGACGATGAAATCACACCAGCATTCCCATCCCGGAAGCGAGCAATTCGCCAGAAACGAGCCCCATTTCAGGGGCTCAATTCGTCCATGGCGAATCCGGAAATCGTTTCGCCGCCCCATCACCCCCTGGCGTAGTGTCGAGCTGGTGCGCGGCGCCTTCGGCCAGGAATGCTGGTGGCTCGCGATCGCCCTGAGCGGTACGGCCTTTCTCCTTCAGGTGAGCGTCGTCGATCGGGCGATGATGATCGCCAGCGTGTTCCTGGTGCTGGTGGTTGATCTCCTGAGCAACGCAATCCGGACGCTGGCCCAAGCCGGCGGCCCGGGCTGGACTGCTCGGGCCGAGAGGACGAACGACATCGGCGGCGCGGCGCTTCTCCTCGCCATGCTGAACCTCCTGGTCGTGTGGACGGCTGCCTTGGTCGATCGGGCCGCATGATGCTGGCCATCGATGTCGTCAGCGAAACCTATCCGCCCGAGGTGAACGGTGTGGCGATGACCGTCGGCCGACTGGTCGACGGATTGCGCTCGCGCGGTCACGCCGTCTCGGTCTTGCGTCCCCGGCAGCATGCGGGGGATAGGGGAACACCCGAGGACATCTTCTTCTCGGGAATTCCGCTGCCCGGCTATCCCGGCCTTCGCCTCGGCCTACCGGCGGGTGGGAGGCTGCGCAACCGTTGGCGGGAGCACCGGCCGGACCTCGTTCATGTCGTCACCGAGGGTCCTCTGGGGTGGTCTGCGGTGAATTGCGCCCGCAGTCTGGGAATTCCAGTGACGTCCGGGTTTCATACCAATTTCGATCACTACAGCACCTACTACGGTCTCGGCTGGTTGCGCCCTCTCGTCGCTGCCTACTTGCGCAGATTGCACCGACGCACCCGCGCAACCCTGGTTCCCACGTCGGCGCTGGCAAAAACCCTGACCGGCGCGGGCATTCCCGGGGTCCGCGTGGTGGGTCGGGGGGTGGATACGGACCTCTTCGATCCGCAAAAGCGCAGCGACCGCCTGCGGGCCACCTGGGGAGCCGATTCGCAAAGCGTCGTCTATCTTTATGTCGGCAGAATGGCGCCCGAAAAGAATCTGGGGCTGGTCTGCCGGTGTATCGAAGGATTGGGCAACGATGCGCGCATGGTCTGGGTCGGTGACGGACCGGCTCGCGAAGGACTATCCCGGATGAACGGGCATCACATCTTCGCCGGCGTGCGCCGTGGGGAAGAACTGGCCGAGTACTACGCGAGCGCCGATGTTTTTCTCTTCCCTAGCCTGACCGAAACCTACGGCAACGTGGTGGCCGAAGCCATGGCCAGCGGATTGGCCGTCGTTGCCTATAAGACCGCTGCCGCGGCCGAACTCATCTCTCCCGGGACGAATGGATTGCTTGTTCCGCCCGGCGAGGAAAGCGCATTCAAAGCGGCCGCCATCATGCTTGCGACGAACAGTGGCTTACGTCAAAGAATGGGGCGGGATGCGCGGACGGCAGTGATGCCGCGCAATTGGGACGCTGCGGTGGACCAATTCGAGGCGGTGATCCGGCAAGCGATTTGCGCAGATCGATGGGCTGCTGAACTTGCTTGATTGAGACGGGACGGTGACGATTCCGTCCAACGAGGTTAAGCTTGCGCGCCTCGAATCGAATCCCCAGGGAGTATCCATGAATGACGACCCGCGCCCACGTTCGCCCGTAGGCGGAGCCGAACATCCCCACGGCGAATCTCCCTTCAAGGGCAAGACTGGCCTGCGCCGGGTGTGGAACGCCTTCCACTATTCCCTCGACGGGCTGCGGGCGGCCTACACCTGCGAAGATGCCTTCCGGCAGGAATTCTGGCTGGCGCTGATCCTGGTGACTGTGGCCATCTTCATTCCGGTCTCCGGCGTCGAGCGAGCCCTGATGATCGGCAGCGTCCTTCTGGTCCTGGTGGTCGAACTGCTGAATTCGGCAGTCGAGGCGGCCATTGATCGCATTGGCCTTGAGCGGCACCAGTTGTCCAAACGGGCCAAGGATATCGGCAGTGCGGCGGTTTTCGTGGCGCTGGTCAATGTGGTTGCGATCTGGAGTTCCGTGCTTCTCGGCCGCTTCGCCTGATCGTGGCGGGCCCCCGGCGCAGTCCGGGTGGCGTAGGCGCCCGACATTTACACCCGCCCGCAGCGGTCTCATAATCGACCGCTGATGCTCCAGCGGGAGCGCCTAAAGGGAGAGAATCATGGCGGACTCATCGACGGGTTCAGAGCGTAGCTCTGGGCCGGCGGCCAGCAAATCCGGCGCGCCGACCCGGCGCTCAGGGCGGCGTGGGGTTAAGGCGGGGGATACGGGTCCCATCGATTCTGCTGCCCATATCGAAGGCTTCACCGTTGGAGAGGCCTTGGACGCGGCGCAGGAGGCCCGGCTGGCCGCCATGCGCGACCTCATTTCCGGGGTTTCCCAGGAAGAGTCGGTGGCACTCCTCAAGGGTTTGCTCAAACAGCAGCGGATGGCTGCCGGACTGATGACGCCGAATCCCGACGACGAGTTGGTGCCCGACTGGCGGGAAGGTGGCTACCCCTACAAGAACCTCATGCTGAGGCGCAACTACGAGCGGCAGAAATACCGCCTGCAGGTGGAGTTGCTCAAGCTCCAGGCCTGGGTCAAGGAGACCGGCCAGAAGGTGGTGATCCTCTTCGAGGGGCGCGACGCGGCAGGCAAGGGGGGGACCATCAAGCGCTTCATGGAAAACCTCAATCCTCGGGGAGCCCGGGTGGTGGCCCTGGAGAAGCCGACCGAGACCGAACGCGGCCAGTGGTATTTCCAACGCTATGTGCAGCATCTGCCCTCCCACGGCGAAATCGTCCTCTTCGACCGCTCCTGGTACAACCGGGCCGGAGTCGAACGGGTCATGGGTTTTTGCAGCGAGCAGGAGTATGGGGAGTTCATGCGCCAGGTGCCGGAATTCGAGCGCATGCTGGTCAGGAACGGAACCCACCTTGTCAAATTCTGGTTCTCGGTCAGTCGGCAGGAACAGAGGAGACGCTTTCGGGAGCGGGCAGTGCATCCCCTCAAGCAGTGGAAACTGTCGCCCATCGACAAGGCCTCCCTCGACAAGTGGGATGACTACACCAAGGCCAAGGAAGCGATGTTCTTCTACACCGATACCGCCGATTCTCCGTGGACGGTGATCAAGTCCGACTGTAAGAAACGGGCCCGCCTCAATGCCATGCGCTACATCCTTCACCGCCTGCCCTATGCCAGCAAGGATCCGGCCCGCATCGGCAATCTCGATCCCCTGATCGTCGGGCGAGCTCACGTGGTGTACGAACGGGGCGAACGGATGATCGGAGCTCCTCTCCTTTGAGTATCGATCACGCCCTGGCTGCGGATCTGCTGGCCTTCCTGGATGCCAGCCCCAGCCCCTGGCATGCGGTGGCCGTCACCACCACCCGCCTCGCGGCGGCCGGGTTTGCCTCCCTCGACGAGGGGGAGCGCTGGTCACTGCAACCCGGGGGGCGTTACTACGTGGTGCGCGGGGGCTCGTCCCTGATCGCCTTCTCCCTGGGTGGCGCGAGTCCAGATCGTTCCGGCTGGCGCCTGGTCGGCGCCCACACAGACTCGCCCGGGCTCCGGATCAAGCCGCAGCCGGTACTTGCCGGCGACTCTGCCTTGCGCCTGGCGGTCGAAGTCTATGGAGGCCCCATCCTGGCCACTTTTGCCGACCGGGATCTTTCTCTGGCCGGCCGGGTCGTCGTGGGAACGGCGGGTGGACCGGAGACGCGGCTTCTGGCCTTCGGCCGTCCCCTCGTCCGCCTGCCCAATCTGGCCATCCACATGAACCGGGAGGTGAACGAGCAGGGACTGAAGTTCAATCGCCAGAGCGAGCTGCCCTTGCTCCTTGCGGTAGGCGGGATTGCGGACGGCGAAGGGCAGTTTCGCCGCCTGCTTGCCGATACCCTGGGCGTCGAGCCGGAATCCCTCCTGGCCTGGGACCTGGCCGCCCATGACACCCAGCCGGCGGCCTTCTGGGGCGCCGACCGGGAATTCGTCGCCTCCGGTCGCCTCGACAATCTGGCGTCCTGCCATGCGGCGCTCAGCGCGCTGCTGGCGACCGAGACTTCGGATGCCACCGCCGTGGTGGCGCTGTTCGACCATGAGGAGGTGGGCAGCGAAAGCGCCGTCGGGGCCGGCGGTTCCTTCGTCGGCGATGTCCTGGCAAGACTTGCCGCTGCCCTGGGGGTAGACGCGGAGGGCGAGCGCTGTGCCCGCGCACGCAGCTTCTTTGTAAGCGCCGACATGGCTCACGCCTGGAATCCCAATTATCCGGCCGCCTACGAACCTGGCCATCGGGTGCTGGTCAATGGCGGTCCGGCGATCAAGATCAACGCCAGCCAGCGCTACGCCACCGGTGCCGACACTGCGGCCCGCTTTGCCCGACTCTGCGCCGACGCCGGAGTCCCCTGTCAACGCTACGTCCATCGCAGCGACCTCGGATGCGGCAGCACCATCGGTCCCCAGGTGGCCGCCCGTCTGGGCGTTCCGACGGTGGATGTGGGGAATCCCATGTGGGCCATGCACAGTCTGCGGGAGAGTGCCGGGGTCCTCGATCAGGCGGCGATGGTCAAGGTCCTGCGCGAACATTTTCGGCAATGAGCAGTCGCGGGGCGGGAGCGGTAGGCAAAAAGGCCGGGCCCGCGGCGGAACGCCGCGTCCGAGAAATGAGTCCCGAACTCCTCGTCGGCGCCCTCGACCACGTCTTCAACGGGGTCGTCTTGGGCAGAGTCCTCTTCCATCGAGGCCGCCCAATAGACCTCGTGCACCTCTACGTCAATCCCGCTCATACCCGGATCACTCGCATGCGCAATGTGCTCGGCCGGAGGCTTTGTCATCTGCTGCCCGATTTTCCGGCGAGCAACGGCGAAGTCCTCGAAGCCCTGGGGCGCGTGGCCCGGGGAGGTGGGCCTGAGACGTTCGAGATGTTCGTTCCGGGTCTCGGCGAGTGGTTTGCAGTGTCTCTCTCCAGCCCCCGCCGGGAATACGTGCTGGCGGTCTTCGACGTCCTGACCGGGGCCAAGCGCCGCGAAAGCGAGTTGCGCCAGGCCCTCGACAGCCTGACCCTGGCTCAGAAAGCCGCCGGTGCGGGGATCTGGACCTGGAACATGGTCACCGGAAAACTCACTTGGTCGGCGGAATTTTTCCGGCTTTTCGGTCTCGATCCCGGGCGCGATACGGCCACCGTCGAGACCTGGAGGCGCGTTGTCCATCCTGACGATCTGGCGGAAGCGGAAGCCCGCGTCGAGGCTGCCGTCGCCGGGGGAGTATTGTCCAACGAACACCGTCTGCTCCTGGCTTCCGGCGAGCTGCGCTGGATTTCCGTCAGCGGCAGTACGAGCTATGACGAGTCCGGGCGGCCCCTGGCGATGCGGGGTATCTGCATCGACATCACCGCGCGCAAGGTCGCGGAGGAATCGGAACGGCGGGCCGTGCGCCAGCTCAAGGAATTGGCGGCCATTCAATTCGACGCCTTGGAGAACGAACGCAAATTCCTTTCCCGGGAACTCCACGACGAGGTGGGGCAGTCCCTCGCTGCCCTCCAGTTCGCCCTCGAATCCCTGCGCCGCAAGCTCGCCGGCAACGCCGCCGCGGTCACCGATTTGCGTACTGCCATCGGCATCGTGGCCGGTCTGGTGGATTTCACCAAAGACATCGCCCGCGGACTGCGGCCGCCGATTCTGGACGACCTGGGCCTGGCCGCCAGTCTGCGCTGGTACGTCGGCCAGCTTCCCCGGGCCGAGTCGCCCATCCTGCGGCTCGAGCAAGCCATTGGCAGCCGGCGCTTTCCGCCCCAACTGGAAATGGCCGCCTTTCGCACGGTCCAGGAAGCGGTGTCCAATGCCCTGCGCCACGCCCAGGCGCGGGCCGTCGTCGTCGGCCTGTGGGTAGAGGACGGAGCATTGCGCGTCACAGTACAGGATGACGGAGTGGGATTCGATCTTGCCGAGGCCGAGGAGCGCAGTCGCCGTCTCCGTTCCCTCGGCCTGCTAGGCATGCGCGAACGTGCCGCCGCAGCGGGTGGGGAATTGCAGGTGGAAAGCGCGCCCGGGGCTGGCACGGTAGTCTCCCTGCGCTTTGCGCTGCAGGAGGGTAGCCCGGATGGCGAAGCAATGACCCTTTAACGGGGCGCTGCAATAGAGAAGGCGAACGGTCTCAGGCAGTTCCCTTTGCGATCAAGCGACGTGCCGAAGCGCTGCCGCCGACCGATCAACAGTGGCGGCGGGAGAAACCGGGGAGAGACGCCCAAGCTTGCAGATCGTCAGGAGTTGGGGCGGCCAGTGAGGACGCGGCCCAGGGAGGCCAGCTTGGCAGTGAATCCGAGACGCTCGTCGGCGAGGTCTTCGAGAAAGTCCGAGAGGCGCTTGGAGCGGGCGACAGCGAAGAGCACGAGGCAGACGAAGACCACCGTGGCGACGAGGCCGTGCATGACCCGCTCCCCGATCGATCCTTCCCCGAAGGGAATGATGTTCATGCCGAAGTAACCCGTGGTCACGGTGGCGATCAGGCCGAGGATGGTGATTACGGTAAGACGCACGACCGTGTTCGACTGGCGCCGCTGGGAATCGCTGTCCAGATACTGGGACATTTCGCGGATTTCGTCCCGCACCTCGTCGTAGAGGTCGTCGTTGCGCAGATGGCCGGCACAGAGCCGGAAGATGGCCTGGACATGGGGCCGCTCGGAAATCTCGTGGAACCAGTAGCGGTGGGTGAAGCGCAGGAAGGTTTCGAAATTGGCCCGGATGCGGCGCTTGAACCGGCGGACCGAATGGTCGTCGCGGATGTCGAGGTCATTCACCGCATCGACCAGCAGGTCGGCGAAGACGAGCAGTGCTCCCCGGTGCAGGTGGGCGATGAGGAAGACAAGGAAGTACTGGTGGCGGAATTGGGCCAGCACGCCCCGCTCCCCGTCGATGAAAAAAGGACGTGCCGCGTCGCCGACCACGGTCAGGGTATTGCCGGTGCACAGGAAACGGGTATTGGGGCCGGCATCGCTGTCGTTCCAGAAGCGGTCCTGGCAGTAGCGGCGCTCGAATTCGGCGACCGCCGGGTCGTTGGCCGGCAGCGCCTCATCGGGGTGGAGCGACGTGGCGAGTCCGATGCGCACCCAGTCTTCCCGGCTCAGGCGGCGCGGCTCGTCCACGGCCAGATAGGCGGTGACCGGCATGCGATGGTATTCGATCAGCCGGTAGCGCAGATCCCCGGGCTCGTCGGAATGGGCGATCACCAGCGGACGCAGGAGGCAGGCCCAGTGCTCGGAAATACAGGGGCTGCGGTGGGCGCAGACGTAGCTGAGGAATTTCTCCCGGCGCCGCGCGTCGGATCGGGCGAGCACCTGGCCGTCGGCTCCCAGCCACTCCGCGAGGTGAGAGTTGTGCAAGCCTTCGCCTTCTTCATCCCAACCCGACGGGTAGGCGCGGCCAAAGCGGAAGAGCAGATCGCGCGTGGTGTCGAGGGAGAGGTCGCTGGCCTTCACTTCCAGATTGAGGAGGACAAGATCCAAGTCGTGGAAGAAGTAGAGGTCCAGATGGACCACATCGAGAATCAGAGGCGTCTCGTCCTTGCGCAGGGTGATGCGCAGGCGAGCCACATCGGCGCGCCGGAACACGTGCATCGGCGAGCCGCCGGGCGGGTCGTCCGGACGCGGATTGCGGGATCTCCCCTCGCCATAAAGGAAGCGCTGGACGTAGGGCAGAAAGGAGACGAATTCCCGATAATGCCGCTCCTTGAAATCCCGAGCATCGGAGGTGAATTCGTCGTCCACTCGCCGCCAAGGCGTTTCCGCCAGTCTGGCCTCGAAGACCTCCCAATGCCGGCCCTCGGTGTGGGGCGACGCGATGGGCTCCAACTGCAGCGGCCAGACCAGGTTGGCGCGGAAGAAGTGCACGGTGGGCGAAGTCTCGGCGGCGGTCACGGCGGAGAAATCCGGAGGAAGGAATGCGGCAGTTTAACCGATGGGCTCGCGGGGGCGACGGGTAGCCCGCCGAAGTCGCCGAATGACGCCAGCCCCGACATTCAGTTTTCTAGGTCTAGGCTTCCCTAGCCGTGCCGCCACGGTTACGCTACCGCCACCGGCCGGAGGTTCCGGGGCAGCTATTGAGCCGCCAGGCCTCGGGCTCTTCCAGCAGGAGCGGGATAGATGGTCAGGTTGGGGGAATTCCGAACGTGGGTCGTGGGCATGGCCGCCGTGCTGGCGGCGTGCAGCGCGGCCGCCGGTCTGGCGCCGATGACTGCGCAGACCGATGAGTTGCGGAAGGTATTGATCCTCAATTCCTACCACGCCGGCTACAAGGGTTCGGACGACCTCGTGGACGGCATCCGTGCTTCCCTGGCCGAGTCTGGGAAACGGGTGGTGGTGAAAGTCGAGTACCTCGATAGCAAAGAGTTTCCCGAGGAGGAACACCGCAAACGGATGCTGGACGCGCTGCGGGCGAAATACCGCAAGCATCCCTACGATCTTCTGGTGACGACCGACGACTATGCCTTCGACCTCATCGAGGGCCAGCGCGATGCCCTCTTCGGCTCGGTGCCGGTGGTGTTTTGCGGCACAAACTATTTCGATCGCGCCCGGCTTGCCGGACACCCGGATTTCGTGGGTATCGACGAGAGTCCCAGTTTTGCCGATACCTTGAGGCTCATCCTGCGCCTCCATCCGGGTACCCGGAGCATCGTCGCCATTCATGACGATACCGAGACCGGGCGCCTGAACCGGCGGGCTTTCGACGATGCGGCGAAAGCCGTCGCCGGGCGGGTGGCGTTCAGCGCTCTGGCAGGACTCTCGCTGGATGATTTGTTGCGCAACGTGTCCCGCCTGGAGCCTGGAGCCTGGAGCCTGGAACCGTCGCCGTCTATTTCGCTTCCGTGGTCCGCGATACCGATGGCCGTGCGTTGTCGAGCAACGAAGCCTTGTCGCGACTGGCTTCGGCAAGCCCGGTTCCGCTCTATGGCGGCTGGGAGTTCAACCTCGGCCACGGCATTGTCGGAGGGCGACTGATAGACCTGCGCGGGCACGGCCGAGCGGCGGGGGAACTCGCGCTGCGCATCCTCAACGGCGTCGATCGCAAGAACCTGGGCGGGGTGCTGCCCAGTCCCAATGCCTACCTGTTCGATTATGCCCAAATGGTGCGTTTCGGCGTGGCCGCGGACGCACTGCCGGCGGGAAGCCGGATCATCAACCGGCCGCCCGGATTTATCGAGAAACACGGTCAGGCGATCCTGACGTTGTCCTCGCTTGCCCTCATGCTGACCGTGGTCGGAGTGTTCTTGCGGCTCGTGGCCAGTCGGCGCGAATTGCGCAAATCACAAGCAATGTTTGCCGCGATCTTCCGCGCAACGCCCGACCTGATGGCCATTTCCGAACGTGCCTCCGGGCGCTTCCGGGTTGTGAACGAAGCTTTCGGGCGCATTCTCGGCTATTCGCCCTCCGAGGTGATTGGGCGGACCTCCCTGGAGGTGGGCACCTGGGGATCGCCAGAGGATCGCGAGGCCATGCTCAAGGCTTTGGGCGACGCGCCTCTCCTGTTGAATCACGAAACCCTGTTCCGACGCAAGAACGGCGAAGTCTTTCACGCCATGATGTCGCTGGCCGAACTGGAGATCGACGGGGTGCCCTGCCTGGTGATCTCGGGGCGCGATATTTCTGCTCTCAAGGCGGTGGAGGCCGAGCTGGAAGCCCATAGATTGCGGCTCGAGCAGTTGGTTGACGCCCGTACCGCCGAACTTTCTGCCGTCAATGCCCGCCTTGTGGATACCCGCTTTGCCATGGACCGGGCAGGGATCGGCATCCACTGGGTGGAGAGCGAGAGCGGTCGCTTTCTCTACGTCAACGAGTACGGCGCCGCGATGTTCGGCTATGCCATCGAGGAGTTGCTGGAGATGGGAGTCGCCGAGCTCTATGCTCGGATCCCCGGAGAAAATCTACCCACCAATGGCGAACGCTTCGTGGATGGCCGCGCGCGATTCGACAGCGAAGCCAGGGGCAAGGACGGCCGTTTGATACCGGTCGAGGTGGTCGCTTACCTTTTACCGGGGGAGGAGGGCCAGCGCGGGCGTTTCATTGCTTTTCTCACCGATCTGACCCAGCGTAAGGAAGCCGAGCGCACTCTACGCCGCGCCAAGGAGGCCGCCGAGGCGGCGAACCTGGCCAAGAGCGCCTTCCTGGCGAATATGAGCCACGAGATCCGAACCCCTCTGAACGGCATTCTTGGTATGGCGTACTTGCTCCGCCGTTCCGGTGTCACGCGCGAGCAGGGCGACCGTCTGGCAAAGATCGAGGCTGCGGGCAATCACCTCCTGGACATCATCGGTGCCATCCTCGACCTCTCGAAGATCGAGGCCGGCAAATTCGACCTTGAGGAGACGCAGGTCAACCTCCCCAGCCTGGTATCCAACGTCATCGCGCTGCTCCAGGAGCGGGCGCAGGCCAAGCACCTGCAAGTGGTCAGCGAAGTCCAAGTCCCCCCGACACCGCTGCGGGGAGACGCCACTCGCTTGCAGCAAGCGCTGTTCAATTTCCTTGGGAATGCCATCAAATTTACCGATCACGGGCGGATCGTCGTTCGGGTCGAGGTGCTGGTCGAGCGGTCCACGGATGTGCTGCTGCGCTTTGCAGTGACCGATACCGGCATCGGCATTGCGGCGGACGTCCTGCCTCGTCTCTTCGGTGCCTTCGAGCAGGCGGACAACTCGACGACCCGCAAGTATGGCGGTACCGGCCTGGGACTCGCCATTACCCGCAAACTCGCCGAGCTGATGGGGGGGCAGGCCGGCGTGGACAGTGCTTTCGGCGAGGGCAGTACCTTCTGGTTCACTGCCCGGCTTGCGCGGGCGTCCGACGACTCTGTTCCCGCTCCCCAAGCGCCGGAGGTTCCCGTCGAGGCTCAAGTGCTGGATCGTTTCGGTGGTCGCCGGATCTTGCTGGTCGAGGACGAGATCATCAATCGGGAGGTGACTCTCGCGCTCCTGGCGGACGTCGGGCTAGTCATCGACATTGCCGAGGATGGGGCAAAAGCGGTGCGTCAGGCGGCGAGCCATCACTACGACCTGATTCTGATGGACCTTCAGATGCCCAACATGGATGGCCTGGAAGCCACCCGGCAAATCCGCCTCCTGCCTGGCGGCGACCGGGTACCCATTCTGGCAATGACTGCCAATGCCTTTTCCGAGGATGAGGCCCGCTGCCTTGGTGCGGGTATGGACGGGTTCATCACCAAACCCGTCGAGCCCGAGGCCCTCTTCGCTAAGTTGCTGCACTGGCTCGGCGAGGGCCGGAAAACTGCGGAGTAGCCAGGAATCGGCGGCGCATCCTGAGGTCGCACGGGCTTGCCGCCGAAGGAAAAACGGGCGGCGGTGATGACCGCCGCCCGGGAGTTGCGCCCGGGGGCGCGGTGGAGACAACTCGCTATTTCTTGCGCGGCGGCGGCACGTCGGTGCAAGTGCCGTGGGCGACTTCGGCGGCCATGCCGACGGTCTCGCCCAGGGTGGGGTGGGGGTGGATGGTCTTGCCGATATCGACGGCGTCGCAGCCCATCTCGATGGCCAGGCAAACTTCGCCGATCATGTCGCCGGCAGAGGGACCGACGATGGCGCCACCGATGATGCGGTGGCTCTCGGCGTCGAAGATCAGCTTGGTGAAACCGTAGTCGGCCCCGTTGGCGATGGCGCGACCCGAGGCCGCCCAGGGGAACTTGGCCGTCTCGACCTTGCGTCCGGCCTTCTTGGCCTCTTCTTCGGTGGTGCCCACCCAGGCCACTTCCGGATGGGTGTAGGCGACGCCGGGGATGACCTGGGCGTCGAAGGCCGCCTTGTGTCCCGCCGCAACCTCGGCGGCGACGTGGGCCTCGTGGACCGCCTTGTGGGCCAGCATGGGGTTGCCGACGACGTCGCCGATGGCGAAGATGTGGGGCACGTTGGTGCGCATCTGGGCGTCCACCGGGATGAAACCGCGGTCGGTCACCGCCACCCCGGCCTTGTCGGCGGCGATCTTCTTGCCGTTGGGGCTGCGGCCGGCGGCCTGGAGGATCATGTCGTAGCGCACGGCTTCGGCATTCGGGGCGCCCTCGCCCTCGAACTTGACCCACAGGCCGTCGTCCTTGGCCTCCACCGCGACGGTCTTGGTCTTCAGCATGATGCGCTCGAAACGGTGGGCGTTCTGCTTCTCCCACACCTTGACCGCGTCGCGATCGGGCCCTTGCATCAGGCCGTCGAGCATTTCGACCACGTCGACCTTGGCGCCCAGGGTCGAATAGACGGTGGCCATTTCCAGGCCGATGATGCCTCCGCCGATGACCAGCATCTTCTTCGGCACGAACCTGAGTTCGAGGGCGCCGGTGGAATCGACGATGCGCGGGTCGCGGGGAATGAAGGGCAGATGCACGGCCGCCGAGCCGGCGGCGATGATGCACTTCTGGAACTTGATGATCTTTTTCGAACCCGTCTTGTCCTGGCTGCTGCCGGTGGTTTCTTCGACCTCGATGTGGTGCGGATCCAGGAAGGACCCGTAACCGCGAACGATGTCGACCTTGCGGCCTTTGGCCATCCCGGCGAGTCCAACCGTCAATTTGCCGACCACCTTGTCCTTGTGGGTGCGCAGCTTGTCGATATCGACCGCCGGAGCAGCGAAGCTGACGCCGAGGTCGGCCATGTGGTTGGCCTCGTCCATCACCGCGGCGACGTGGAGCAGGGCCTTGGACGGGATGCAGCCGACGTTGAGGCAAACGCCGCCCAGGGTGGCGTAGCGTTCGACGATGATGGTCTTCATGCCCAGGTCGGCGGAGCGGAAGGCAGCGGAGTAACCGCCGGGACCGGCACCGAGGACCAGCATCTCGCACTCGAGGTCGGCACCGCCGGCATGGCTGCCGGCCACCGGAGCCGGAGCGGCGGCCGCCGGAGCAGCAGCCGGGGCGGCCGCTTGCGGAGCGGGAGCCGCCGCAGCGGCCGCAGCGCCCGCCTCGACTTTGATCAGCAGCGAACCTTCGCTGACCTTGGAACCGAGCTGGACCAACACTTCCTTGACGGTGCCGGCGACGGTGCTGGGCACGTCCATGGTCGCCTTGTCCGATTCCAGGGTGCAGATGGCGTCGTCTACCTTGATGGGGTCTCCCACCTTGACGAAGAGGTCGATGACCGGGACGTCGGAGAAATCGCCGATGTCGGGGACTTTCACTTCAACCAGATTGCTCATGGTCATTCCCCCTTACAGCGCCACGCGGCGGAAGTCCGCCAGCAGCTGGGCGATATACACGTTGAAGCGGGTCGCCAGGGCGCCGTCGATGACGCGGTGATCGGCGGTCAGCGACAGCGGCAGGGTCAGGCGCGGCACGAATTGCTTGCCGTCCCAGACCGGCTTCATGGCCGACTTGTTGACCCCGAGGATGGCCACTTCCGGCGCATTGACGATAGGCGCGAAGTAGGTGCCGCCGATGCCGCCCAGGCTGGAGATGGTGAAGCACGCTCCGGACATGTCCGCCGGCTTCAGCTTGCCGTCGCGGGCCTGCTTGGCGAGGTCGCCGGATTCCTGGGCGAGTTCGAAGACGGACTTCTTGTCGGCGTTCTTGATCACCGGTACGACCAGGCCGTTCGGCGTGTCGGCCGCGAAACCGATGTTGAAGTACTTCTTCAGCACCAAGTTGTCACCATCCAGCGAAGCGTTGAATTCCGGATACTTCTGCAGTGCCTTGACGCAGGCCTTGATGATGAAGGCGAGCATGGTCAGCTTGGCGCCGCCGCCCTTCTCGTTTTCCTTGTTCAACTGAACGCGGAAGGCTTCGAGATCGGTGATGTCGGCATCCTCGTGATAGGTCACGGCGGGGATCATCACCCAGTTGCGCGACAGGTTCTGGCCGGAGATCTTCTTGATCCGCGAGAGGGGCTTGACCTCGACCTCGCCGAACTTGGCGAAATCGACCTTGGGCCAGGGCAGCAGGTCGAGGACGCCGCCGCCGGTGACGCCACCGGTGGCCGGGGCGACCGGGCCGGAGATGGCGCCGGACATCACGCCCTTGACGTACTTGGTAAGGTCTTCCTTGACGATGCGACCCTTGGGGCCGCTGGCGGCGACCTTGGACAGGTCAACCCCCAGTTCCCGGGCGTAGGCGCGGACCGAGGGCGAGGCGTGCACCTTGCTGCCGATGGGCAGGGCCGGCGCCAAGGCGGCGGGAGCGGCCACGGGTGCGGCAGGAGTTGGGGCAGGAGCCGCCGGGGCCGAGGCAGGCGCCGCGGTCGGTGCGGCCACGGCAGGAGCCGGCGCCGCGGATGCCGCAGCGCTACCGGATTCCACCTTGATCAACAGCGCGCCCTCGCTGACCTTGGAGCCCAACTGGACCAGGACTTCCTTGACCACGCCGGCGGCGGTGGAAGGCACGTCCATGGTCGCCTTGTCGGACTCCAGGGTGCAGATGGCGTCGTCCACCTTGACGGTATCGCCCACTTTGACGAAAAGATCGATGACCGGTACGTCTGAAAAGTCGCCGATGTCGGGCACCTTGACTTCGATCACGCCACCGCCAGCGGCGGGCGCGGCGGCAGGAGCAGCAGCGGGAGCGGGGGCTGGTGCGGCGGCAGCAGGTGCGGGAGCGGCGGGAGGGGCGGCGGTGGCTGCTGCACCGGATTCGACCTTGATCAGCAACGATCCTTCGCTGACCTTGGCCCCGACCTGCACCAGCACTTCCTTGACCACGCCGGCGACCGTGCTCGGCACGTCCATGGTGGCCTTGTCGGATTCCAGGGTGGCGATGGCATCGTCGACCTTGATGCTGTCGCCGACCTTGACGAAGAGGTCGATGACCGGCACGTCGGAAAAATCGCCGATATCGGGGACTTTGACTTCGATGAGTTGGCTCATGGTCGTCTCCCTCTTAAACCGACAGGGGATTCGGCTTGGCCGGATCCAGGTTGTACTTGACCAGGGCGGCGGCGACCTTTTCGCGCTCGATCTTGCCTTCGTCGGCCAGCGCCTTGAGGGCCGCCAGGGTCACCCAGTGGCGATCCACCTCGAAGTGGTGGCGCAACCTCTCGCGGGTATCGGAGCGGCCGAAGCCGTCGGTGCCCAGGGTGACATAGCTGCCCTTGACGTAGGGGCGGATCTGCTCGGCGAAGAGCTTGATGTAATCCGTCGCGGCAACCACCGGCCCTTCGGCGTCGGCGAGCATCTGTTCGACGTGCGATCGCTTGGGTGCTTCCAAGGGGTGGAGGAGGTTCCAGCGGGCCGTGCTCTGGCCGTCCCGGGCGAGTTCATTGAAGCTCGGGCAACCCCAGAGGTCGGCCTCGACGCCCCAGTCCTTCCGGAGCAGATCGGCAGCCGCAATGACCTCGCGGAAGATGGTCCCGGAGCCCAGCAGCTGGACGCGCAACTTTCCTTTGCCGCCGCTCTTGAAGCGGTACATGCCCTTGATGATGTCGGCCTCGGCGCCCTTCGGCATTTCCGGGTGCTCGTAGTTCTCGTTCATCACCGTGATGTAGTAGAAGACGTCCTCCTGCTCCTGGTGCATGCGGCGCAGGCCGTCCTGGGTGATGACGGCGACTTCGTACTGGAAAGTCGGGTCGTAGGAAACGCAATTGGGGATGAGTTGCGAGAGGATCAGGCTGTGGCCGTCCTCGTGCTGCAGGCCTTCGCCGTTGAGGGTGGTGCGGCCGGCGGTGCCGCCGATCAGGAAGCCGCGGGCCCGTTGGTCACCGGCGGCCCAGCAGAGGTCGAGGACCCGCTGCAGGCCGAACATGGAGTAGCAGATGTAGAAGGGGATGGTCTGCACGCCATGGACCGAGTAGGCCGTGGCGGCGGCGATCCAGTCGCTCATGGCGCCGGCTTCGTTGATGCCTTCCTGCAAGACCTGGCCGCTCTTCGATTCCTTGTAGAACATGAGCTGGTCATGGTCTTCCGGAACGTAGTTCTGGCCTTCCTGGTTCCAGATGCCGACGGCGCGGAACATGCCTTCCATGCCGAAGGTGCGGGACTCGTCCGGAACGATGGGCACCACGTTCTTGCCGACCGCCTTGTCCTTCAGGAGCATGTTCATGATGCGGACGATGGCCATGGTCGTCGACAATTCGCGGCCTTCGCCGGAAGCCTTCAAGAGGGCGTCGAACTTATCCAGGGCGGGCACGGCCAGGGGGTCGGCCTTGCGTCGGCGCTGGGGCAGGAAACCGCCGAGGTCCAGGCGGCGCTGGCGCATGTACTGGTATTCCGGCGAGTCCTCGGCGAACTTCAGGTAGGGCAGGGCGTCCAGTTGATCGTCGGGCACCGGCAGGCCGAAGCGGTCGCGGAAGCGGCGCACCGCATCGTGGTCCAGCTTCTTCTGCTGGTGGGAGATGTTCATGGCCTCGCCGGCCTGGCCCATGCCGAAACCCTTGATGGTCTTGGCCAGGATCAGGGTCGGAGCGCCCTTGTGCTCAGTGGCGGCCTTGTAGGCGGCGAAGATCTTGAAGATGTCGTGGCCGCCGCGGTTCAATTGCCAGACCTCGTCGTCGGTCCAATCGGCGACCAGTGCCTTGAGTTCCGGCGTGTTGAAGAAGTATTCGCGGACGTAGGCGCCGTCCTTGGCCTTGAAGGTCTGGTACTCGCCGTCGACGCATTCCATCATGCGCTTCTTGAGGATGCCCTTCTTGTCGCGGGCGAAAAGGGCGTCCCAGTGGGTGCCCCAGATCAGCTTGACGACGTTCCAGCCGGCGCCGCGGAATTCGGCTTCCAGTTCCTGGATGATCTTGCCGTTGCCGCGCACCGGTCCGTCCAGGCGCTGCAGGTTGCAGTTGATGACGAAGACCAGGTTGTCCAGCTTCTCGCGGCCGGCCATGCCGATGGCGCCCAGGGACTCGACCTCGTCGGTCTCGCCGTCGCCGAGGAAGGCCCAGACCTTGCGCTTTTCGGCCTTGGCCGCGTCGATCAGGCCGCGGGAGGCGAGGTACTTCATGAAGCGGGCCTGGTAGATGGCCTGGATCGGGCCCAGCCCCATGGAGACGGTGGGGAACTGCCAGAAATCCGGCATCAGCCAGGGATGGGGGTAGGAGGAGATGCCCTTGCCGCCGGTTTCCTGGCGGAAATTGTCCATCTGCTCTTCGGTCAGTCGCCCGAGCATGAAGGCGCGGGCATAGACGCCGGGCACCGAGTGGCCCTGGAAGAAGATCAGGTCGCCGTCGTGGTCGGCCGAGGGGGCGTGCCAGAAGTGCGAGAAGCCGACGTCGTAGAGGGCGGCCGCGGAGGCGAAGGAGGCGATGTGCCCGCCGACGTTGGTGTCTTTATTGGCGCGCACCACCATGGCCATGGCGTTCCAGCGGATATAGGAGTGGATCTTGATCTCCAGGTCCGCGTTGCCGGGGTATTTAGGCTGCTGGTCGGCGGGAATGGTGTTGATGTACTCGGTGTTGGCCGAGTAGGGAATATCGATGCCGTCTTCCCGGGCCTGAGCGATCAGAGTCTCGATCAGGTAATGGGCGCGGGCGGCGCCCTCCTGGGCAAGCACGCCTTCTAGCGCT
>Ga0268298_10000075_pt1 | contig 118825 bp, 92 predicted proteins | sample WWTPWeurt_MetaG_FD_194462 | JGI IMG/M metagenome (GOLD analysis project Ga0268298, IMG submission 194462) | Activated sludge microbial communities from WWTP in Nijmegen, Gelderland, Netherland - WWTP Weurt | ecosystem: Engineered > WWTP > Aerobic digester > Activated sludge | place...
GACGCCGTGAACGGCGAAGTGATGATCGAAGGGTGGCAGGCCGACTCGGGGCACCAACTGGAAGACGTGATCAAAACCATCGACCGCATGGGCATTCGCGAGATCGTTTACACCGACATCAAACAAGACGGCACCTTGAAGGGGCCGAACTTCGAGTCGATCGAAAAAGTGTTGGGGATGACCCACATGGGGGTGTACGCCTCGGGTGGTCTTTCCTCCATCACCGACGTCAAGGCGCTCAAAGCGTTGGAGCCCAAGGGCTTGCGCGGGTGCATTCTGGGCAAGGCGCTGTACGCCGGGAAAATTCAGTTGCCGGAGGCCCTGGCCGTTGCCCAAGCGCCCGCCTAACCTCACGCGGCGCATCATCCCCTGCCTGGACGTCAACGCCGGCCGGGTGGTGAAGGGCACGCGGTTTTTGAATCTGCGGGACGCCGGGGACCCCGTGGCGGTGGCCCGCCGTTACAACACGGAGGGCGCCGACGAACTGGTCTTTTTGGACATCACGGCGTCCTCGGACAAGAGGCCGATTTTGTTGGATGTCGTTCGGCGCACGGCCGAACAGGTGTTCATTCCCTTGACGGTGGGGGGCGGCGTTCGGACGGTGGAGGACATCCGCGTGTTGTTGAGCGCCGGGGCGGACAAAGTGTCCATCAACACGGCGGGGGTGCAACGCCCGGCCTTTTTCTCGGAAGCCGCCCGCCGCTTCGGCGCCCAGTGCGTCGTGGCGGCCATCGACGCCAAACGTCGGCGCGCCGGCCGGTGGGAGGTGTTCATCCACGGCGGCCGCACCCCGACGGGCCGGGACGCCGTGGCCTGGGCGCGCGAGACCGTGCGCCGGGGCGCGGGTGAAATCCTTTTGACCAGCATGGACGCCGACGGCACCAAGGCCGGTTACGACACGGCCCTCCTCGCCGCGGTGTCGCGCGCGGTGCCCGTGCCGGTGATCGCCTCGGGCGGGGCGGGGGCGGTGGACCATTTCGTCGACGCGTTCCGCGCGGGCGCGGACGCGGCTTTGGCCGCGTCGCTCTTCCATTTTCGTGAAATCGCCATCGGGCGGCTCAAGGCCCGCTTGGCGCAAAAAAACATACCCGTGAGGTTGTGAGATGAACAAACCCGATTGGATCGACAGCGTGAAATACGACGCCCAGGGGCTCGTCCCCGCGGTGGTCCAGGACGACGCCGACGGCGCCGTCCTGATGGTCGCCTACATGAACAAAGAAGCCCTGCTCGAGACGTTGGAACGGCGGCGTGGGGTGTTCTTCAGCCGGTCGCGCAACAAGATGTGGCGCAAGGGCGAAGAGAGCGGCAATCACCAGGAAGTCAAATCCATCGCGCTCGATTGCGACAAGGATTGCGTGTTGATCCGGGTGAACCAGATCGGCGGCGCGGCCTGTCACACGGGGCGGAAGTCTTGCTTTTTCCACCATGTGACGAAAGACAACGCGCTCGACATCCGCGGTGAAATCCTGTTCGACCCCGCGAAGGTTTACAAGAAGTAGGCTTCTCTTGAAGCGTTTCCTCTTCCTTTTGGTTCTGGGTTTGGGCGGCGCGGCGGTGGTGCGCTCGTTCTTTGTCGAGAACATCGTGATCGCCTCAGCCTCCATGGAACCCACGTTGCCCGTGGGACGAACCTATTGGGTCAACAAGGCGGTTTATCGGTTGCGCGCTCCCCATCGGGGGGAAATGGTGGTGTTCACGGCTCCCGGGGGGGAAAAGGAACTGGTCAAGCGGGTGGTCGCCGTGGGCGGCGATGCGGTGCGGTTTAAAGACAAGGAGCTCTATCTGAATGGGGTGCGTCAATTGGAGCCCCACGTGCGCTACGCGCGAGCCGGCGAAGTCCTGGTGGGGGACAATTTGGATTTGGGCGTCGTTCCACCGGGCCATCTGGTGGTGCTGGGCGACAACCGCGACGAATCCGGCGACAGCCGGGATTGGAAGAACGAACGCGGTGAGCGGACGCCGTTCTTGCCTGTGGCCGCGGTGAAAGGCCGGTTGATTCGATGATCACCCCCGCGTTGCCCGAATTCAAGCGTTTGAGCCGTCGGTTCCCGATGGTGCCCATCGCCGTCGAATGCCCCGCGGACGAGGTCACACCCTTGGGCCTTTTCCACGCCCTGTACCGACGCAGCCCCCAGTGTTTCCTGCTGGAAAGCGTGGAAGGGGGGGAACACTTGGGGCGCTATTCCTTCGCCGCGTTCGAGCCGCGGATGGTGCTGCGGTCGCGGGCGGCCTCCCCGACGATCGACCCGATGGGGGTAGGCCCCTTGGCGCCGTTGCGCGAGGCCTTGGCCCACCGGCGCGCGCCGGAGGTTCCGGGCTTGCCCCGGTTCTACGGCGGGGCCGTGGGCTTCATCGGCTACGACATCGTGCGCCATTTCGAGCGGTTGCCCGAACGCGCCCGCGACGATCTGGGGTTGCCGGATTTCGTTTTCTTTTTGACGGGCGACCTGTTCATTTTTGACCACGTCGCCCACACGTTGCGCCTGGTGCGGACCGTGCGCGTGCCCCGGGGCGCGTCGGCCGAGAAGATCCACCGCGAGACCGTGCGGGACTTGACGGCCCGGCTGGCGCGGCTGCGCCCCGCGACGCCCCCCCTGACGCCGACGCGGGACCCGGACCGTCGCCCTCTGCCGGTGGACCCGGCCGAGCGCCGCCGTTACATCGCCGCCGTCAAAAAAGCCAAGGCATACATCGCCGCCGGGGACATCATCCAGGTGGTGCCCTCGCGGCGCGTGAGCCGCGACACCCAGGCCCACCCGCTGGAGCTATATCGGGCGCTGCGCCGCGTGAACCCCTCCCCCTACATGTATTTTTTCCGCGACGGGGACCGCCACATCGTGGGGTCGAGCCCGGAAATGTTGGTCCGCCTGGAGGATGGGCGGGCCGAAACCCGTCCCATCGCCGGCACGCGGCCCCGGGGCGCCACCCCCATCGAGGACGACCGATTGGCCCGCGAACTCTTGGCCGACCCCAAAGAGCGGGCCGAGCACGTGATGCTGGTGGACTTGGCCCGCAACGACCTGGGCCGGGTGTCGAAGCCCGGCAGCGTCCGCGTCGATAATTTCATGGACATCGAACGGTACAGCCACGTCATGCACATCGTGTCCAAGGTCACGGGCACCCTCAAGCCGGGCATCGACGCCTTTGACCTGTTCCGCGCCGCCTTCCCCGCGGGCACGCTCTCGGGCGCGCCCAAAATCCGCGCCATGGAGATCATCGAAGAATTGGAGCCCTCCCGGCGGGGGCTCTACGGCGGCGCGGTCGGCTATTTCTCCTACACGGGGAACATGGACGTGGCGATCGCGATTCGCACGCTCCTCATGCAGAAGGGGCGCGTGCACTTCCAAGCCGGGGCGGGCGTGGTGGCCGATTCGGTTCCGGCGAAGGAATTCGAGGAAACCCAAAACAAAATGGCGGCGCTGGTCGCGGCGCTGCGTTTGGCGGAGGGCCGCGCGTGATCCTGGTCATCGACAATTACGATTCGTTCACCTTCAACCTCGTTCAATACCTGGGCGAACTTAAGCAGAAGGTGAAAGTCGTCCGCAACGACGCCCTTTCGGTGGAGGACGTGCGACGCTTGGCGCCCGAACGGATCCTCGTCTCGCCGGGTCCCTGCACGCCCAAGGAGGCCGGGATCTCCGTCGATGTGATCCGCGCTTACGGCGGCAAAATCCCGATCCTGGGCGTGTGTCTGGGGCATCAATCGCTGGGGCACGCTTTCGGCGGGAACATCGTCCGCGCGAAAACGCTGATGCACGGTAAAACGTCCCGCATCCGCCACGACGGCAAAGGGGTGTTTCGCGGGCTCAAGAACCCCTTCACGGCCACGCGGTACCACTCCCTGGTGATCGAAAAGAAAACCTGTCCGCCGGACCTGATCGTCACCGCCACGAGCGAGGACGGCGAAATCATGGGCGTCCGCCACCGGACGTTGCGCGCGTTGGAGGGGGTGCAGTTCCACCCCGAGAGCATCCTCACCGAGGGCGGCCGGGATCTGCTTCGAAACTTTTTGACCTTTCGCGTTTAAGGCAGCGGCGTCCGCAGCAGGGGCATCAGGATCCGGTGGAGGTTGAACCGGGCGTCCAGATCCGCAAAGAGGGCGTGGTGGCCCCACAGCACGCGCTGGACGATGAGATGTTCCGGCGACAGGCGCAGGGTCCCGGCCCGGCGATAAAATTCCGCCACCCGGCCCATCTCGTTTTGGATGAAAGAACGGGTATAGTGGAAGTCCCGGTCCTCGATCCAGGGCGCGTAGGGCCCCTCCCGCAACAATTCCATAAATTCACGGTAGTCTTCGGTTTTGTCGAACTCGTAGCCCATGCGGCGCGCCATGGCGGTGAACGTTTCCAGATCGCGGTCGTGGGCGGCCAGGGCCTGCTGTTTGGACGCGTTGATGAACGCCGCGGGCCAGCGGCGACTGAAGCCGAAGTCGAGGCACGCCACGCGGCCGTCGGCGAGGAAAAGATAATTGCCGGGGTGCGGATCGCCGTTGTAGATGGCGTGCCGGTGGATGGACGTGACGGCGAAGCGCGCGATGGCGAACGCGGCCCGGTTCTTGGCTTCCGGCGAGGCGGTGTCGCGGAAGTCCGCGAAGGATTTCCCTTCGATGTAATCCATCGTCAACACGTCGCGGGTCGACGCCGCCGGAAACGTTCGCGGGATCACCAGGGCCGGGTCGTCCCGAAAGGCCTCCCGAAACAGGGATTGATGCGCCGCTTCTTGGGCGAAATCGCATTCCGCCGCCAAGAGCGCACTGGTTTCCTCAAGCAGGGAGCGCGTGTTGGCGACGACGCGAAGGCGGCGGTCGATCCAGGGGCCCAACGCCCGCAAAAGGCGCAGATCGGACCGCACCGCCGCTTCGATGCCCGGGTATTTGACTTTGACGACCACGCGCTCCCCCGTTTTCAACCGCGCCGCGTGGAGTTGGGCGATGCTGGCGGCGGCGAGAGGCGCGTCTTCCCATTCGGCGAAGACCGCGTCGAGGGGTTTCCCGAAAGAGCGTTCGGCCTGGACCCGCATCGTCGCCGGGGCGACCGCGGGGGCGTGGTCCTGGAGCGACGCCAAAAACTCGCGGGCCTCGGGCGGCCACCGGTCGTTGAGGTAGCTGGCCATTTGGCCGAATTTCATCAGCGGGCCTTTGAGCGCCCCCAGACGTTTTTGCAGCAGCCGACTGAGGGCCGCGGCGTCGGCCCGTTCGGCGCGCGCTTGACGGTCCCCGACCCGCGCCGCGGCCCAGGCCCAAAACCGGGTCCGCCAGCCGTGGGCGATGAGGCGAAGGCCCAGGTCCGCGGCCGAAAGCCAACGTCCCGGGCCCGCGCGGGGGCCCCGCGCCGAGGGCGCCACCGCCCGCTGGCGCGCCCATTGGCGGTAAGCGTCGAGGGGCCACGACGGCCCTTGACCGAAGGGGTCGTGGTCCAGCCCCCCGAGTTGCAGGAAGACCCGCAGGTCGTCCATGTCCCGCCGCTGGGACGGGGGCAGGCGGTCGGCCTTGTCCCGCAGGCGTTCCAGAAGCGGCGCGGGCACCGCGCGGTCCGGGGTTTGAACGATCACGAGCATCGGGACTTTGAACGTGCTCAGCACCGTCGTTCCGGGCAAGGTCTCCCGCGCCAGGGTTTTGTAATCCTCCAACCGGAAGGCCGCGCGCAAAGACCGCTCGTAGTCCAACGTGAGCAACGGGGCCTGCGCGTCGATCTTTTCGTGGGCGAAGGTCAGCATGGAAAAGGGCGACTTGAGGCGGCCGAAATCGACGAGAAAAACGGCCCCGTCGGGCGTGCGCACGCGGGCGATTTCCCGGAAGAGGGCGCGGAGATCTTTCTCCGTCGGCATGTGGTGCAGGGTCATCACGCTCATGACGCCGTCGAAAGAGCGGTCGGGGAATTCCAGGCGGGTGGCGTCGCCGCGGACGAAGGTCACGTTGCGCACCCCCCGCTCCGCCGCGTAGCGGCGGGCCTCGCCCAACATGCTTTCGGAGAGGTCGACGCCGGTGAACGCGACGTCCGGGCACAATTCCGCCAATTGGACGAGCTGGGTGCCCGGCCCGCAGCCCAGGTCGAGCACCCGCCGGGCCCCTTGGAGGGCGACGCAGGCGCGACCGCAATAGAACAAATAATAGGCCTCGGCGGGGCCCCCGGGGCGCCCCGCGTGGGTGAACGCCCGCACCGCTTCCGGATCGTCCATGATCAAGTCGGGTTCCGGTTCCCGGGGATGGATTCGGCGCGAAAAAATTTCCCTCAAAAAAGTGGGCATCAAGGAGAGGCGCGGGAGGTTCACGGTCTTTCAGTTTAAGTCCGATTCCGTCGCGCGTCCACCCCCGGGTGCGGGTTCCGGCCTTCGGGGGAAGTTGGTATTATATGGCGTCATTCCCGAACGATGAGGTCGGGAACCCATAAAGAGGCCCCATGATCCAAGCGGCGTTGGCGAAATTGTTGGAACCCGGCGATTTGACTTTTGATGAGTCGCTCGCGTCGTTCACGGACATCTTCTCCGGAACGGTGTCGCCCGCGGTGATCGCGGGATTCCTGGTCGCTTTGCGCGCCAAAGGCGAAACCGTCGAAGAGATCGCCGGGGCGGCCGCCGCCATGCGCGCCGTGGCCACCCGGGTGCACGCGGGCGAAATTCCGGTGATCGCCGACACCTGCGGAACCGGCGGGGACCGCCAGGGCAGCTTCAATATCTCCACCACGGCGGCCTTCGTGGTGGCTGGCGCGGGGATCCCCGTGGCCAAACACGGGAACCGGTCCATCTCCTCCAAGTGCGGAAGCGCCGATGTGTTGGAAACCCTCGGCGTCAAGATCGACCCCGGCCCGGCCGTGGTTGAAAAATGCCTGCGGGCCATCGGGATCGCGTTCCTGTTCGCGCCGGCGTTCCACCCCGCCATGAAACACGCCATGCCCGTTCGCCGCGAACTGGGCGTGCGGACGGTGTTCAACGTGCTCGGCCCCCTCACGAACCCGGCCGGCGCGACCGCCCAGGTGATCGGGGTGTACTCGGCCGCCATGGCGGAAACGCTCGCCCGGGTCCTGGTACGCCTCGGCACGCGGTATTCCCTGGTGGTCCACGGCGGCGGTCACGACGAAATTATTCTCTCGGGGCCCACCCACTGCGTGGAAATTCTCGACGGTCGCGTTCGAAAGAAGCGGCTGACTCCCGCCGATTTCGGTTTTAAACGCCACGCGCCGGGCCTCCTGGCCGGGGGCGACAAGGAGGACAACGCGAACATTCTTCGGCGGATTCTATCGGGCGAACCGGGCCCCGCGCGCGACGCCGTGGTGGCGAACGCGGCGGCCGCCTTGTGGGTGGCCGACCGCGCGGCGGGGCGAAAAGATCTGAAATCTCTCAAGGACGCGCGCCGCGCGGCGGAGTCCGCCATCGACAGCGGCGCCGCCAAGGACAAACTGGAGAGATTGGCCGCCTTGTCCAACGCGCCCCTGTGACAAAGCGGGGAGAGCGGGCGTGAATCCGGTCCTCGATGAAATTATACGCCGCACCCGGGAGGGCCTGGCCGCCCGCCGCGCTCAGCGCCCCTTCGCCGCGCTGGAAACAGCGGCCGCGGCGGCCCCGCCGGCGCGTCCGTTCGCCGAAGCCTTGGTGCGGGGGGGCGGCATCGGGGTCATCGCCGAATTGAAGGCCAAGAGCCCGTCGGCCGGGATGCTTCGATCGAACTACGACGTGCCGGCGGGGGCCGCGGCTTATGCCCGGGCCGGGGCGCGGGCGCTGTCCATCTTAACGGAGCCTCACTTTTTCGGCGGTCGGCCGGAGGATTTGGCCGCGGCGCGGGCCGCGTGCGATCTTCCTGTGTTGCGGAAAGATTTCATCCTTGACCCTTACCAGGTGGTCGAAGCGCGGGCCCACGGCGCCGACGCGGTGCTTCTGATTGTCCGAATTTTGGATCACGCGTCATTGACTCTTTTGTTGGCCGAGGCCCGCCGGTGGGGCATGGACGCGTTGGTCGAGGCCCACACGGCCTCGGAGGTGGACCGCGCTTTGAAAGCGGGGGCGCGTTTGATCGGCATCAACAGCCGGGACCTCGACACGTTGCGCATGGACCCGGGGGCCTTCGCGCGGCTCGCGGCGGGCGTCCCGGCGGACCGGATCCTGGTGGCGGAAAGCGGCGTCAAAACCCCGGCGGATGTTCGCGCGTTGAAACCCCTGGGCGTGCGCGCCGTCCTGGTGGGCGAGTCTCTCTTAAAGCAGCCCGATTTGGAAAAGGCGGCCCGCCCCTTGGTGGACGCCGGAAGGAACGGATCGTGACAAAAATTAAAATATGCGGCGTCACCAACGAGGAAGACGCGACCTGGGCCGTCAACTTGGGGGCTCATTACATCGGGCTCAATTTCTGCAAGGAGAGCCCCCGCAAGGTGTCGCCCGAGCAGGCGGCCAAGATCGCCCGCAAAGTGCCGTCGTTCGTCCCGACGGTGGGGGTCTTCGTTGAACACACCGTGCCGGAGATATTGAAGATCGTCCAGAAAGTCGGTTTGGCCGGCGTTCAACTTCACGGCGCGCAGACGCCCGAGGACGCCCGCGCCCTGGCCGAAACGTTGGAGGTTCTGTTGATCAAGGCCTTCCGGGTGGGCGGCGAGGCCGATCTGGAGCCGTTGGCCGCCTACAAGGACGCCGTCGGCTATTTCCTGCTTGACGCGCGGGTGGAGGGGGCGTCGGGGGGGACCGGTCAGACGTTCCCTTGGGACTTGGCGGTTCGGGCCCGGGCCCTCGGCAAACCGATCTTTTTGGCCGGCGGGTTGACGCCCGACAACGTGGCCGAAGCGGTTGAGACCGTGCAACCCTTCGCCGTCGACGTCGCCAGCGGCGTCGAAAAATCGCCCAAGCGAAAAGATTTCGACCGAATGAAAAAATTCATCGACGAGGCCAAGAACGCATGAAGCTCAAAGACCTTCCCGACCGCCGCGGGTATTTCGGCGACTACGGGGGCCGCTGGGTGCCCGAAACGCTGATGGCGCCGTTGGCGGAACTGGAAGCCGCTTTTCGGCGGTTCCGCCGGGACCCCGCGTTTCGCGCGGAGTTGGACGGCCTGCTGCGCCAATTCGCCGGCCGACCGACGCCGTTGTTCCTCGCGAAAAATCTGACCGCCCGGTTGGGCGGGCCCCGCGTCTATTTGAAGCGCGAGGACCTCTGCCACACGGGCGCCCACAAAGTGAACAACACCTTGGGGCAGGTTCTGCTCGCCAAGCGTTTGGGCAAGCGGCGCGTGATCGCCGAAACGGGCGCGGGCCAGCACGGCGTCGGCACGGCCACGGCCTGCGCGCTCCTCGGTCTCGCGTGCGAGGTGTACATGGGGGCCGAGGACATGAAGCGCCAGGCCCTCAATGTGTTTCGCATGCGCGGCATGGGCGCCACGGTCATTCCCGTGACGGCGGGGTCCCGCACCTTGAAGGACGCCGTCAACGAAGCCATGCGCGATTGGGTGACCAACGTGCGCACGACGTTCTATTGCCTGGGGTCGGTGGTCGGGCCCCATCCGTACCCCTGGATGGTGCGTGAATTTCAAAGCGTGATCGGCCGCGAAGCTCTTCGCCAGCACCGGGCCGCGGAGGGGCGCGACCCGGACGCCCTCGTGGCGTGCGTGGGCGGCGGGTCGAACGCCATCGGATTGTTCGCCCCGTACTACGATTTGCCGAAGGTGAAATTTTTCGGCGTCGAAGCCGGCGGCGACGGGTTGACCACCGGGCGCCATTCGGCCACGCTGTGCGCGGGGTCGCCGGGCGTGTTGCACGGCGCCCGCACGTATCTTTTGCAGGACGCCGCCGGGCAGGTGTTGGAAACGCATTCCATTTCCGCGGGACTGGACTACCCGGCCGTCGGACCGGAGCACGCTTTTTATAAGGATTCCGGCCGCGCGACCTATGTGGCCGCCACCGACCGGGACGCCTTGGCCGGGTTCGGCCTGTTGAGCGAGACCGAAGGCATCGCCCCCGCGCTCGAGTCCGCCCACGCCCTGGGGGCCTTGCCCCGGCTGGCGCGCCGGATGACGCGGCGCCAATCCCTCGTCCTGTGCCTGTCCGGCCGGGGCGACAAAGACATGGAGCAACTCGGCCGGAAACTCCGGGGCTTCGCCGACCTGCCGACCGGCCGCTGAAATCCCTTGCGGGGGCCGCCCCGACGAGGTAGAAATAAAGGATGCCGCCCGCGCGCGTCCTGTTCGTTGCCGAAGCCATCAGCCCCATCCATCCCGGGTGGATGCTGACGCTGGCCCGTTCCCTGGACCCGGCGCGGTTCGCGCCGGTGTTGGCCTGGCACCCCCGCTACAACGCCCAGTTGGGTCCCCTGGAGTTCCCTTTCTTTCCCCTGCCCACCATCCTGCCCCGGCAGTTTTTCGGCGGGCTTTCCCAGTTCCATTTCTATTTCGGCGACGCGAACATCGAGCACTACGTCGCTTGGGACCTGGAGGTGTTCCGGGAGGCGGCGCCCGACGTGGTGGTGGGCGGCGTCCGCCCGTCCTTGATCACGAGCACGGCCGTCGCCCGCCTGCCCTTCGTCAACATCGTGGGCGCCCACTGGAGCCCCTACGCGCGGGATTTTTGGTCGTGGCTCAACCGTCGGGTGGAGCACCGCCTGCGGACGTTTTCGCGCCAAATCGTCCTCAGCCTCCTTCAACCGTTTATGTCGTACCGCGCTTCGCGCGGGTTGATCCGCGTCGGCGCGCAATTCGGCTACGCGCCGAAACACCAAGAAATTTCGCGCCTGCTGTCGCGGGGCGATTGGGTGTTGTACCCCGACGTCCCCGAGGTGGTGCCCACGCGGGGCGCCCCCGGCAACCACCGGTACATGGGACCGGTGGTCTGGCGGCCGCCCTTGGCGGGCGGGCCGCCGCCGGTGCCGCCCGGCGACGGGCCCCTGGTGTACGTCGACTTGTCGCCGGCGGGCACCGACGCGCTGATGGAAAAAGTCCTGCGGGCACTCGACCGGTTGGGCGCGCGGGCCCTGGTGGCCTCCCCCGACCGCTCCCTCTTCGGCGGTCACCGGCGGGCGCATTTCCAGTTTCCCTTGCCCGGTCCCGACGTGGTTCCCGGCGTCGATTGCGTGGTGTGCGGCGGGGGCATCGGCACGGCGATTCCCGCGCTTCAGGCCGGGATTCCCCTCCTGGGCTTGAGCGGGAACATCGACCAAGGCATCTACATGCAACACGTGGTGTCGAAGGGATTGGGACTGCACTTGCCCGCCGCGCGGGCCACGGAGGACGGCGTGGTCGCCGCGTTGCGGACGCTCCTGGAGAAACCCGCTTTCCGCGCCCGGGCCGGGGCGGTGGCAACCGCCATGAAAACGCAACGCGACCGCAACGTGCTGGCGGAAACGCTGGCGCTGTGCGTCGAAAACCGGGGCCATCGCGCCCCGCCCTGCGCGGCGCGCGTTCTGGGCCGGACGGCGGTTTCCCGGCCGATGTCCGACGCCGAGGCGCACGAGTTCGCCAACGCGGCGCTCTGGGCGCCCAGCGCGGGGAACAGCCAGCCCCTTCTCTTTCACCTGGTCGACGGCACCATGGAAGTGCGCGTGGACCCGCTGCGGAACAACCGTTTCATGGACACCGCCAACAGCGATTTGTGGATCGCCCTCGGCGCCGCCCTCGGAAACATGGAAGCGGTGGCGAACCAACGGGGGGAAGGGCTGGTGGCGCGGCTCTTCCCGGAGGACGCCCGCGGCGGCCTTTTGGCGCGGGTCGAGCGCACCGACGCGCCCGGCGACGCGGGATCCTTGGCGCCGTGGATCGAGCGGCGGGTCACCAACCGGCGTCCCTACGCGCGCGATCCGTTGCCCGCGGATCTCTTGCGCGCCCTGGCCGGGTGGGCCGACGTGGACGGCGCGCGGTTGACCTGGGTCACCGACCGGACGGCGATCGAGGAAATCGCCGGGGCGCTGTCGGTGTTCGACCGCATGACCCTGCACAACCCGTTGGTGGGGAAGACGATCCTGCGCTGGGTTCGAACGCCCGCCGAGGAAAACCGGGGCGACGGGTTGAGTTACGATTCGTTGGAGTTGGGGCCGCTGGAGCGGGCCGTGATGCGCGTTGTCCGGACGCCCTGGGGCGTTCGGCTCGGGCGCTGGGCGTCCGGTTCGGTGGCCGCGAATTCCCGCCAGCGCTGCGCCGACAGCGCCGCGCTGGGCGTCATCACCGTCGGCGAATGGGACGCCGCCGCGATGGTCGCGGGGGGGCGCGCGTTCCAGCGCCTGTGGCTGGCGGCGGCCCGGGAGGGCCTGTCGCTTCATCCCTTGGTCGGCATGGTCCTGTTTGAAATGCGCCGCCGCTTGTCGGCGGACGCCGGTGTTTCCCCGGGGGAAAAGCGTTGGCTCGAGGCGGCGCGGGACGTGCTCGTGCGGCGGGTGCCCGATTTCGGGGCGCGGGTTCCGTTGGTGGTGTTTCGCATGGGCCGCGCGCCCGCGCCCACGGGACGGTCCTACCGACGGCCCCTGGAGGAAGTCTACAGTTCGCGGTTCCTGGACATCGGCGCCCTCGGCGAGGGGCGCGGCGGGACGGCTTAGCGGGCTTTTCCCAGGAGTCCGAAACGCCGCAGTTCTCGAAGGCTGGTTTCGTACCGACGGCCGCCCCGCGGGCGGAGCGCGCGCGCCCAATCCACAAATTCCTTCAAACCGCTTTCCAAAGAAACGCGCGGCCGAAACCCCAGAACGCGCCGCGCCCGGCGGAGATCCGCCGTGCAAGCGACGATGTCCCCCGCCCGGTAGAGACCCTCGTCGCGGAACCGCGCCGGGCGGCCCATCGCCCGGGCCAGGGCCGCGGCGAACGCGCGGACGGTCACCGCCCGGCCGCCGCCGATGTTGATCGGACCCGCCCCCGGGGCGCGCAGCGACAGGGCCGCGACGTTGGCCCGCGCGACGTCGTCGACGTGGACGAAGTCGCGGGTGGGGACGCCGCCTTCGTAGAGATCGAGGGGGACGCCGTCACGCAATCGATTGAAGAACACCGTGGCGACCCCGGTGTAGGGGTTGTTTAAAGATTGACCCGCTCCGTAAACATTGAAATATCGCAACACCACGACGGAGAGATCGTGCGCGCGGGCGGTTTCGCGGAAGAGGTCCTCCTGGTGTTTTTTCGTCAGCGCGTAGAGAGACCGCGGGTCGGGCGGGTGGTTTTCCGGACAGGGGCGGGACGCGACCCGCCCGCCGCACGCGGGGCATTTGAGATCGAAATCGCCGCGCGCCAGGTCCGCGCTGCGGCGTTCCGCGGGCCGCCCCGTGCCGTGCCGCGCGCAACGGGCGGGGCCTTCCCCGTAGACCGCCCGGGAAGAGGCGAGAATCAGACGGGGCGGGTGTTTGAGCCGCACCACGGCGTTCAGGAGCGCGGCGGCGCCGCCGACGTTGGTGTCGACGTAATCGGCGACTTCGTACTGTCCTTGGCCCGTGCCGGTGCGCGCCGCGAAGTGGTACACCGCGGTGACGCCCCGCAGGGCGCGGGCAAGGACGCGCCGGTCGCGGACGTCGCCGCGCGTTTTTTCAACGGCGGTCGGGAGGTTCGGGGGGAACGCCGCGCGGGGGCCGTGGATCTGCGGGTCGAGGACATCCAACACCCGGACCCGGTGACCCGCCGCGGCGAGGCGACGGGCCGTGCGGGCGCCGATGAACCCGGCGCCGCCGGTGATCAAAACGTGGGCCATGCCCCAGTATAAGTCGGGGGGGCCCCTGCGGCAAGGGCTTGGAACGCCCTTGCGCGCCGAGGGACGCCGTGTTACCCTTGGACGGTGAGCCCCGCCCGCATTCTTTTTGTCGCCGAAGCCGTGACCCTGGCGCACGTGGGCCGCGCGCTCGCCTTGGCCCGCCTGCTGGACCGGTCCCGGTTCGAACCGCTTTTCGCCTGGCACCCGCGCTTCAACCGTTTGCTGGGGCCGTTGCCCGGCGAATTTTTCCCCATTCACAGCGTCTCGGCCGAATTTTTCCTGGAGCGCCTTCGGGCCGGCCGGCCGGTCTACGACGCCCGCACCATCGAAGTCTACGCGGCCTGGGAGCTCGAGATTTTTCGCGAGGCCCGACCGGACGTCGTCGTCGGCGATTTTCGACTTTCTTTATTGACCAGCGCGGCGGTGACCCGCCTGCCCTACGTGAACGTGGTCAACGCCCACTGGAGCCCCCACGCGCGCCCGCGTTTCCTCGTGCCGGAGACCCCCCTGGCGCGACGGGTGCCTCTGCCGCTGGCGCAGGCGGCCTTGGACGTGGTCCGGCCGCTGGCGTTTCGGGCGCACGCGCGCGACTTCAACCGGTTGAGCCGGAAGTTCGGCGGTCCTTTCCGGGGCGGGGACCTGCGCGCCATTTATTGCGCCGGCGACCGCACCCTTTATCCCGATATTCCCGAAATCACCCCGACAATCAACTTGCCGTCGACCCACCGCTATTTGGGACCGGTGGTGTGGTCGCCGACCGTTCCGACCCCGCCGATCCTGCGGGACCTGCCCCGCGACAAACCGGTCGTCTACGTGGCGCTCGGGTCGTCGGGCAACGAGCGGCTGTTGCCCGTCATTTTGAAAGCATTGGCCGGTTTGCCGGTGCGCGTGCTGGCCGCCACCGGGGGGAAAATCCGGGTCGCGCCCGCGGGGCCGGACCAGCATTTGGTCGACTTCCTGCCCGGGATCGAAACCTGCGCGGTGGCCGACGTGATGATTTGCAACGGCGGGGTGGCCAGCGCGCAGCAAGCGCTGGTGGCGGGCATCCCCGTGGTGGGCATCGCCTCGAACATGGACCAATTCCTTTACATGGAGTTCGTGGAGCGTTCCGGCACCGGCACGCTCTTGCGGGCGGACCGGCTGACGGCGGAGGCCGTCGCGGGCGCGGTGCGCGGGGCGCTCGTCGACCCGGCGCGGCGGTCGCGGTCGCGGGCCGTGGCGGCGGCGGCCCGTGCTTACCGGCCGGCGGATTTGTTGAACCAGACGCTGGACGAATTGGCGCGCCGGGGGGGCGCCCGCTCGGCGGCGGCCCTGCCCGCGCCGCCGGAGCCGCCCGCGGACGCGGCCCTTCCCTTGGAGGCGCCCGAAGTGGTTCAGGAGTTGGTGCGCGCGGCGATCCTGGCCCCGTCGTCGGCCAACTGCCAGCCCTGGCGTTTCGCCTGGGACGGCGACGTCCTGGAAATCTTCATCGATCCGATGCGGTCGAACCCGTTTTTCGATTTCATCAACGTCGACACCTGGATATCGCTGGGCGGCGTGTTGGCGAACATGGAGGCGGTGGCGGCGCGGCGCGGCCTGGGCCTGTGGGTGGAAACGTTTCCGAAGGACGGGCGCAATGGTTTGTGGGCCCGGGTGCGTGCCACCGCGTCGCCGGGGTCGTCGGGACCGCTCGCGGACATGATCCAGGCCCGGGTCACCAACCGCCGTGCCTATCGGTCGACGCCGGTCCCCCCCGACGCCCGGCGCGAGCTGGAGGCCTGGGCCGCGGGGCCGGGCTTGCGTCTGGATTGGATCGACGCCCCCGACGCGGTGGCCGAAGCCGCGCGGGCCCACGGCCTTTTCCATCGGTTCCTGTTCGCCAACGCGGGCATTTGGCTCAGCATCGCCCCCTGGATGCGCCGCACCGAGGACGAAGAGGTCATTCGCCGCGACGGCATGGGACTGCGTTCCCTCGAACTGGGACCGGTGACGCGGTGGTTTTTCCGTCGAATCCTTGGCCCCGGCGGGCGGGTCCTCGCCCGCGTTCTCGGGGCGGCCCGGTGGGCCGAAGCGGGCGCGCGGCGGGTGGGGGAATCCGGGGGGATGTACGGGCTCATCACCGCCGACGCCATGGCCCCGGGGCCTTTTGTGGAGGGCGGCCGCGCGTTCCAGCGGTTGTGGTTGGCCGCCACCGCGCGGGGCCTGTCGATCCAACCGCTCGCGGGGGTGTTGTTGCTGGATTACCGCCGTCGGTTCGCCGACGGCGGCGGGTTTGACGCGCGCGAGCGGCGGGTGGTCGACGAGGCGGCCGCCGCGCTGAGCCGGGCGGTCCCGGCGTTCTCGACCCGGGTGCCGGTGATGTTTTTCCGTATCGGCTACGCCGACCCCCCCTCGGCCCGGGCCCTGCGCATGCCGCTGGAATCGGTTTTTCTGGACACCCGCGGCAAGCTCGGCACGTTTCTTCCCGCCGCGTCGCCCGCGCGGCGCGTGTCGCCCGCGCTGCCCGGACCGGCGCCGCGGCAACGCCCCCGCCGGGTTCTGTTCATGGCCGAGGCCGTGACGGTCACCCACGTCGGACGATTGTTCAAGCTCGCCGCCGGGTTGGACCGCGATCGGTTCACGCCCCTGCTGTCGTGGGACCCCCGCTACAACGACTTGCTGGGCCCCTTGCGGGACGAATTTTACCCCTTGCGCACCGTGTCGACGAACGACTTCCGCCAGCGGCTCTACCGCGGCGCGCCCGTGTACGATTTCGCGCTCCTCGAACGTTACGTCAGTTGGGACTTGGAAATTTTCCGGGAAAGCCGGCCCGACGTCGTGGTGGGGGATTATCGCCTGTCGCTGGGCACCAGCGCCCAATTCGCCGGCATTCCCTACGTCAACATCATCAACGCCCATTGGAGCCCCTACGCGCGGCCGCGTTTCCGCGTGCCGGAATCCAGCGTCACGCACCGCATCGGGGTGGCGCCGGCGCAGTTGATCTTCGACACGCTGCGCCCCTTGTTTTTCCTTCGCTACGCCCACGATTTCAACCGCTTGAACGCCAAGTTCGGCCGACCGGGGTTCGGTCACAGCCTTCCCGAGATCTATTGCCACGGCGACGTCACCCTTTACCCCGATTTCCCCGGTGTGGTGCCCGTCGAGTGGCTTCCCGTGTCGCACCGCTATCTGGGGCCGGTGGTGTGGTCGCCGGACCTGCCTTTTCCGGAGGAATTGGCCCGTCCCGCGCCCGGGAAAAAAACCGTTTATGTGAATTTGGGCACGTCGGGAAACGAAGCGCTCCTGCCCGCCGTGCTCGCGGCTTTGGCACGACGGCCGACGCGCGTGATTTTGGCCACCGCGGGCGCGCCCCCCCCGGCCAACCCGGACCCGGCCCGCCTGGAACTTCACGTCCTGTCCTTCGCGCCCGGGGACAAGGCCTGCGCGGCCGCGGACCTGGTGATCTTTAACGGCGGGTCCGCCGGCGGCCAGCAGGCCCTGCTGGCGGGCAAGCCCGTCCTGGGCCTGCCGTCGAACCTGGACCAATTCCTCAACATGCATTTTATCGAGGCCGCGGGTTTGGGGCGCATCCTGCGTCCCGAAAAAGCGACCCCCGCCCGGCTCGCGGCGGCGATCGAGTCGTTTTGGGAGGACGACGGTTGCGCCCGCCGGGCGCGGGAGTTTGCCGCCCGGGGCCAATCCATCGACCCCGACCGGGTGTTGGCCGAGTCGTTGGAGAGCGTGCTGGCCGGCCGGCCCGCCGTGGAGACGCTGCCGCGTCGCGAGGCCGTTTCCGTATCGGCGGCGACGCCGCTGGCTCCCGCCCTGGGCCGGGCCCTTGTCGAGGCCGCCGTGCGGGCCCCCTCGGTGGGCAACAGCCAACCCTGGCGGTTTTCTTGGGATGGGACCGCTCTTGGCATCCACGTACAACCCGATCGCGCGAACCCCTTTTTAAATTACACCAACCCCGACACCTGGGTGGGCTTGGGCTGCGCCCTGGCCAACATCGAGGTCGCCGCCGCCGCGCGGGGGTTTCACGCCGAGGTGGAAATGCCGGAGGACGCCCGCGGGGCCCTCGTCGCGCGGGTGCGCCCGGTGCCGGGCGTCCGGACTGACGCGTCGTTGGAAGCCGTGCTGGCGTCCCGGGTGACCAACCGACTGCCCTACGACGCCCGGCCCCTGTCGGCCGCCCATCGGGACGCGCTTTTCACCGCGGTCGCCCCGTTCGAACCGAATGTGCGCATGGAGTGGGTGGACACGCCGGCGTCGCGCGACGCCGTGGCCGACGCCATGGCGGTGTACAACCGCGTGTTGTTCGAAAACGACGGGTTGTTGACGTCGTTCCTCACGTGGTTGCGGCGCACACCGGCGGATGCGGAAGCCACCCGCGACGGCCTCTCCATCGAGAGCCTGGAATTGGGCCGGGTGGGCGAAGCCCTTTTCCGACTGGCGGCGTCGACGTGGCGGGCGCCGCTCCTCGCGTGGACGGGGTTGTTCGCGCTCTTTCAAAAAGGCTCCGCCGCGCGGTCCCGCCGGTCGGGAGCCTTCGGCATGCTCAGCATCCCCTTGAACGACGTGGAAAGCCTCGTCGCCGCGGGCCGCGCCCTGGAAATTGTTTGGCTCAAAGCGACCCAGCGCGGGCTGGCCTTCCAGCCGCTCGCCGGACCGCTGCTCCTCATGTCGCGGATGCGGTTCTCGGGCGGGGCGGGCCTCACCGACCGTCAACAGCGGATGGCCCATCGCATGATGGCCGACCTGGGCCGCGTGTTCCCCTCCTTCGACGCGCGTTGCCCCGCCATCTTTTTCCGCGTGGGCCACGCGCCGGGGCCGACGGCGCGCTCCCTGCGCCACACGGTCGACAGCCTTTTCACCGACCTCACGACGGCGCCGCCCCCCCCACCCCCGCCCTGAATTCCGCGCGGCGGCGTTGTTCCGAGGGCGGATTCTTACTAGAATAAGCTCCCGTCGGTATGAAAACCCTTGATAATCGCATCGATCAAGTCTTCGCCGTCCTGCGCCGCGAAAAGCGCAAGGCGTTGATCGCCTATCTCACGGGGGGGTTCCCCTCCCTGTCGGCCACCGACCGCGCCGCGCGGGACCTGGCGACGGCCGGGGTGGATCTGTTGGAGATCGGGGTGCCGTTCTCGGACCCGATCGCCGACGGGCCGACACTCCAGTTTTCCGCCCAGAAAGCCCTCGAAAAAGGGACCACCCTCGCCCGTTTGCTGGATTGGGCCGAACGCTTCCGTCGGACGTCGTCCCTGCCCCTTGTTTTCATGACGTACATGAACCCCGTCCACCGTTACGGGGTGGCGCGCTTCGTCGCGCGCGCCCGCCGGGCGGGGGTCGACGGGGTCATCGTTCCGGATTTGCCGCTGGAGGAGGCGGAGCCCCTGGAGAAAGCCTTGGGCGCCGCCGGCCTCGCCTTGATTCATTTGGTGGCGCCCACCACGCCCCCGGCGCGCCGGTCGCGGATCGCGGCGCGCACGCGCGGGTTTTTGTACGCGGTGTCCCTCACCGGCGTGACGGGCGCGCGGGCGGCCCTCCCCCCGGGGTTGGAGGCTTTTGTGCGGGACGTCCGACGCCGATCCCCCGCGCCCGTCGCGGTGGGGTTCGGCATTTCGACGCCGGCGGGCGCCGCCCGGGTGGCGCGGGTGGCCGACGGCGTGATCGTCGGTTCGGCCCTCGTCCAGCGGTTGCGGGACGGGCGCCCGTTGATCCCTTTCGTTCGCTCTCTGCGCCGCGCGGTGGACGGCGCCATCTCTTCCCCTCCAGGAGGCCCCCATGGCCGTTGATGAATCGGGACAAAAGAAACGCGTGCCCCACGGGCTTTGGACCAAATGCCCGAAGTGCGAGCAGATCATTTACAACAAGGAACTCGAGAAAAATCTGAAAGTGTGCCCCAAGTGCCATTACCCCCTGCGCACGAGCGCGCGGGAGCGGTTGGCGCAGTTGATCGACGAGGGCACGTTCGAGGAGATCGGCGCTTCCTTGGCGGCGGCCGATCCCCTCGGCTTCGTGGACACGGCCCCCTACGCGGACCGCATCAAAGAAAGCCGGAAAAAAACCGGCGAGCGGGACGCCATCCTCGCCGGGGTCGGCGCGGTGGCCGGCCAACGGGTGGCCGTGGCGGTGCTGGATTTCGGATTCATGGGCGGCAGCATGGGCAGCGTGGTGGGGGAGAAAGTCACCGAAACCATCGAACGGGCCATTGCCGAAAAGGTCCCCGCCTTGGTGGTCTCCGCCTCGGGCGGGGCCCGCATGCAAGAGGGCATCTTGTCCCTGCTCCAAATGGCCAAGACGAGCGCCGCCTTGGGTCGCCTTGAAAAAGCGCGCCTCCCGTTCATCTCCTTGGTGACGGACCCGACCACCGGCGGGGTGACCGCCAGTTTCGCCATGTTGGGCGACATCATCGTCGCCGAGCCCAAGGCGTTGGTCGCTTTCGCCGGCCCCCGCGTCATTGAGCAAACCATCCGCCAGACGTTGCCGCAGGGATTCCAGCAATCGGAGTTTTTGTTGAAGCACGGCATGGTCGACATGGTGGTGGATCGCGCCCACCTCAAAGAACGTTTGGGACGTTTGTTGGCCTTCTTCATGGCCGCCCGCAAGAACATCGAAAAATAGGTGCCCGCTCCGGCCCCCGTCATCCGTCCCGGCCTCTCGCGCGTGCGGGCGGCGTTGGGCCGGTTGGGGCATCCGGAAGAATCCTTCGCCGCCGTGTTGGTGGCGGGAACCAACGGCAAAGGGTCCGTGGCGGCGCTCCTGGATTCGGCGCTGCGCGCCGCGGGCCACCGCACCGGCCTTTACACGTCGCCCCATCTGGTCTCCCGCGAAGAGCGCGCGCGCGTCGACGGTCGGCGGATTTCCCGGTCCGCGTGGATTCGCTTGGCCCGTCGGGCCCGCGCCGCTCAGCGGGGCCTCACGGAGTTCGAACTCCAAACACTCGTCGCTTTTCTTTGGTTCGCGGAAGCCGCGGTCGACATCGCGGTTCTCGAGGTCGGGTTGGGGGGGCGTTGGGACGCCACCAACGCCTACCCGGCCCCCGAGGTCGCGGTGATCACCTCGATCGGGCACGATCATCGCGAATGGCTGGGCCCCACCTTGCGGCACATTTACCGCGAGAAACGGGAAATCGCCCGGCCGGGAACGCCGCTGATCCAGAACGTGCCCCGGTCTTTGCGGGCCGAATCCCGTCGGTGGGCGGCGGCGACGGGCGTGCCGACCGAAACCCTCGGGGTGGATTTTCGATGGACGTCCGGCCGTTCGACACCCCGCGGGGAAATGTTTGTCGCGGCGCCGAGGACCGCGGTGCGCGTCCCCTTTCGGGGCCGCCACCAACGGGACAACGCCCTGATCGCTTGGCGAACGTTGGAGGCCTTGCGGCGTCGCGGTTGGCGAATGCCGGGGGCCGCCGTCCGCCGCGGGTTCTCCCGGGCCCGGTGGCCCGGCCGTTTCGACGTGATCCGTCGCCGTCCGCCCGTGGTGGTGGACGGCGCCCACAACATCGAGGCCGCCGAGGTCCTGGCCCGCGCCTGGCGGGACGCTTACGGGCAGCAGCGCGCGGCGATCGTTTTCGGCTGCCTGCGGGACAAAGACGCGCCCGCGATGGTTCGGGCGCTCGCGCCCGTGGCCGCGCGGGTCGTGGCGGTGGGTTTGCCGACCCCCCGCGCGCGCCCCGCGGCGGATTTGGCGGCCTTGTGGTCGCGGCGGGTTCCGGCCGAGACGGCGTCGGGTTTCGCCGACGCGTGGATGCGGGTGAGAAACGGGCCCGTGCTGGTCACGGGATCGTTGTATCTGGCGGGGGACGCGTTAAAATTTTTCCGGAGGTTACCATGAGACGGGGATGGCGGTTGGGCGTGGATCTCGGCGGCACGCGCGTGAAGTTGGGCTTGGTGGACGAGCGCGGCCGCCTGCGGGCGGCGCGCGCGGTGGACACGGTGCGAGACCCCCGATCCCTCGCCCGGGCGGTGTGGGCCGCCGCCCGGCCCTGGACGACCCGGGGGATTTTGGGCACCGGGGTCGGGGTGGCCGGCGACGTCGACGCCGCGCGGGGCGTGGTGCGTTTGGCGCCCAACCTGGGTTGGCGCAACGTGTCGGTGCTCCGTCATTTCCGGGCCGCCGGTTGGAAAGGACCCCTTCGCTTTGAGAACGACGCCACCGCCGCCGCCTGGGGCGCCCACCGCGTGGAACGGAAAGGGCGCGTCGAGTCTTTGATCTTGATCGCCCTCGGCACGGGGGTGGGAGGCGGCCTCGTGCTCAACGGGGTTCTCCACCGGGGCGCGACCGGTTCGGCCGGGGAAATCGGACACATCGTGGTGGATCCGCGGGGGCCGCGCTGCGGCTGCGGCGCCGCGGGGTGCTTGGAAACCTATCTCGGCGCGGTGGGGCTTTCCGCCGAAGCCGCGCGCCGGTACGCGGCGCGGGGACGCAAAAACATCGACGTGTCCCCGGTCGAATTGGCCCGCCGGGCCCGGCGGGGGGACCCGATCGCCCGCGGGGTGTGGGCGCGCGCGGGGAAGGCCCTGGGGGCCGCCCTCTCGAGTTTGGTCAATGTGTTGAACCCGGACGTGGTGATGTTCACGGGAGGGGTCGCCCAATCGGCCGGCCTGTTTCTCCCCGAAGCCCGTCGAACGATGCGGGCGACGGCGTTTGCCGCGCCGGCCCGGGCGGTCCGTTTTTGCGTGAGCCGGCGGCCGGAGTCCCTGGGCCTGGTGGGCGCGGCGCTTTTGGTCGAATGAACGCCCGCGCGCTCATCGCGTTGTGGCTGGCCGCCCCGGTCTTGGCGGGCGCGGCCGAAACCGTCGCCCTGTCCACGGGCGCGGCCCTGTCCACGGCCACCCTCACCTGCGACGAGCTCGATTATTTTACGGAGGCCAACCGCCTCGAAGCCCGGGGAAACGCGCTGCTGATTTCCAGCGGCACGCGGTTGCGGGCCGACGCGCTGACCCTGGTGCCCGCGGCGCGCACGGCGGAGGCGTCGGGCCGGGTGGTTTTGAAGGACGACGTGCTGACGCTGTTCGCGGATCGCGTGTCCTACGATTGGGCCCAGAGCACGGGGTCGTTGCGGGAGGTTTTTCTACGGCAGGGTCAATGGCGCGTTTGGGGGCGCGAGGTGGAGCGCCTGGGGCCGAATTTGTTCCGCCTCCGCCGCGCCGCTTTCACGAGCTGCGACCGCGATCCGCCCCATTACCACTTCCGCGGCGGGAACGCCGTCTACCGCGTGGACGAACGGATGTCCGTCTCCCACGTGCGGTTTGCGTTGGAGAAAACGCCGCTCTTGTGGGTTCCTTTTTATTCGCGATCGCTGAAGGACAACCGATGGGCGTTGACCGTCGACCCGGGCAACAGCGCCCGCAACGGGTTGACGGCCCGCACGGTCTTTTCCTACCCCTTCGGGAAAAACGTCCGCGCCAGCGCGTTGTGGGATTATTTTTCCCGGGCCGGCCACGGCCTGGGGGGGGAACTGACCTACACCGAGCCCGCGGCCCGGGGGTCCCTCAGCGCCTATGTGATCCGCGACCGGATCGCGGACGATCAACGGTGGAATTTGCGCTTCGCCCATTGGCAGCAATGGTCCCCGCGCTGGCAGGTGCAATCCAACGTGGCGTTCCAGTCCGACGAGGAAGTGAACAACACCTTCATTCGGGACGATTACCAGCGCCGCCGACAACTGGGGGAGTCGGACATCGCCTTCACCCACACGGCGCCCTGGTTCACGGCCCGCCTCGTGGCGGAGCATGATCGGGCTCTCGACGCCCCCCGGGATCGTTTTGTGACCGCGCGCACCGTCCTGCCCCGGGTCTCCGCCCAAACGTCGGCGTTGCGGGTGGGGCGAAGCAGTCTCTATTTCCAAGGGTCGGCCAACTTTGAAAGTTCCTACGACCGTCCGGAAGCCGTGGTCGGTACGCCCAACCCGATCCTGCCGGGCAAAGACACCGTTCGGCAATCGGCCGACACCACGGCGTCCCTGCGGTGGCGGTGGCCCTTGAGCAAAACCATTTCGATCGAGCCCTCGGCGGGCCTGACCGAACAATGGCAATCCCACCGCGAAGAATCCCTCGCGTTCGACCCCCGCGACCTGCTTCAAGGCCGGGGGTTCACGGGATTGAATTGGCGTCACCGGCTGACCCCCGCCTTGGATTACGACCTCACGCACCGTTATCAAGTTCGATGGCGTCCCGATACGTGGAGCCGGGACCACGCCGCCCTGGATCAAGGCGAAGAAAGAAACGAAGTGTCTTTTTTCGGCTCCTGGCGGCCCTCCTCGGCCGTGTGGGCGCGGTTGACGACCGCTTACGATTTTCGCGACGCCCCCGGCCTTGGTTTTCAATCCCCGCGCCAGCGGGTGTCGCCGCCGAGCCTGGACGTGAGCCTCCGTCCGTCGCGTTTGTGGAGCGCCACCTGGCGCGAAACCACGCAGCTTTACCCCGCGCGCAAAACCCAGAGCCGCCAGGTTTCCTTCCGGGCGGGCCCGAGCGACCGCGCCTTCGTTTCCTCGGGTTTCAGCTATAATGTGGGCCGCGCCGGGCAGTTGGATTTGAACCACGCCGCCGCTTTTTCGCTCACCCGCGGTTGGTGGTTGAGCGGCGACATCCACTACACGGCCGAGGGTTCGGGACGCACGCGCTACAACCACGTGACGTTCAAGGAAAAAAATTTCGTGGTGCGCCGCGACTTGCACTGTTGGGTGGTGCGCGTCACCTACCGGGAACGGCCCGGCGTGAACGAGTTGTACTTTCGTCTCGATTTGAAAACGAACGCGCAGTGGCGCGAAGCGCGGCGGTTGGAGGGCGAGGCGCAATATTACCCCGCCCGCGACACCCGGGGGGATTATTAATGAAATTGCTCGTGACGGGCGGGGCCGGGTTCATCGGTTCCCATTTCGTTCTTCACCGATTGGCCGCGCGTCCGGGCGACCGGATCGTCACCCTCGATAAATTGACCTACGCCGGGAACTTGGCCAACCTCGCCGAGGCCCGTCGGTCGCCCCGGCACCGCTTTGTGCGGGGCGACATCGGCCACGCGGCCACGGCGCGCCGCGCGCTGCGGGGCGTGGACGCGGTGGTGCATTTCGCGGCGGAGACCCACGTGGACCGCTCGTTGTTGGACGCCGACGTGTTTTTGCGGACGAACGTCCAGGGCACCTACACGTTGGTTCAGGCGGCCCGGGCGGCGGGCGTCCGCCGGTTCGTCCATGTGTCCACGGACGAAGTGTACGGGTCGGTCCCCCGGGGGCGCTCCCGCGAGACCGACGCGCTCGCGCCCACCAGTCCCTACGCCGCTTCCAAGGCGGCCTCCGACCACATGGTTCTCAGCCAAGGACGGACCTTCGGGGCCCCGGTCATCGTGACCCGGTGCACCAACAACTTCGGCCCCCGCCAGCACCCGGAAAAGTTTTTGCCCCTCTTCATCACGAACGCGCTGGCCGGACTCCCCCTGCCCCTCTACGGGAAAGGCGTCAACGCCCGCAATTGGATCCACGTGCTGGACCACTGCGAGGCCCTGGGGCGGGTTCTGGAACGCGGCCGCCCCGGCGAGATCTACAACATCGCCGCGGACCGCGAATACCGCAACATCGACGTCGCACGGCGGATCCTTCGACTGATCGGGCGCCCGGCCTCCTTGTTGACGTATGTGACGGACCGCACCGGCCACGACGTGCGTTACGCGCCCGACGCCGCCAAAATCCGGCGGGAATTGGGGTGGCGCCCGCGGCGCCCCTTCGCCGCGGAGTTGCCGGGGCTGATCGACTGGTACCGATCCCACGAAGCGTGGTGGCGGCCCGTGCGGGACGCGGCGTTCCGCCGGTACTACCAACAACAATACGGAAAGCGCTGAGGACACTATGAAGCCGAAAAACGTGGCGGTGATCGGGGCGGGCTATGTGGGGCTGGTGACGGGCGCTTGCCTGGCCGAATTGGGCCACCGCGTGACCTGCGTCGATTCCGATAAGAAGAAAGTGCAGGTTCTGCGCAAGGGCGGGGTGCCGATCTACGAGCCCGGGTTACCGGAACTCGTGGCGCAGCACCGCAAAAGCCGCCGCCTCTCGTTCACGGGCAGCATCGAAGACGCCATGCGGACGGCGGAGGTCGTCTTTATCGCGGTGAACACGCCGCCCTCCCCCGACGGGGGCGCCGACCTTTCTTACGTGGAGGCCGTGGCGCGGCGGGTGGGGCAACTGCTCCACCGCTACACCGTCATCGTCGAGAAATCCACCGTGCCGGTGAACACGGGCGACCGGGTTCGTCAAACGCTCCTGCTGCATGGAAAAAAGAACGTTCCCTTTGACGTGGTGTCGAACCCGGAATTCCTGCGCGAGGGCACCGCGGTGCCCGACTTTATGAAGCCCGACCGGGTCGTGGTCGGGGTGGAATCGGAGCGGGCCGAGGCCGTGATGCGGGAACTGTACGCCCCCCTCAAATCCGCCCTCTTGGTGACGGACATCAAAAGCGCGGAGTTGATCAAACACGCGTCCAACTCCTTCCTGGCCCTCAAAATTTCCTACGCCAACGCCTTGGCCGCCCTCTGCGACCGGGTGGGGGCCGACGTGCAGTTGGTGACGAAGGGCATGGGGTTGGACCCCCGCATCGGGCCGGCCTTCCTCCGCGCCGGATTGGGATACGGGGGGTCGTGTTTTCCCAAGGACGTCAGCGCGTTCGTCCACATGGCCGACGCCGTGGGGTTGGATTTCAAGATTCTCAAAGCGGTGCGGGAAATCAACGACGCCGCCCGCGCCTGGGCGGTGGAGGCCCTCAAAAAGTCCTTGTGGACGTTGCGCGACAAAACCATCGCCGTCTGGGGCTTGGCGTTCAAGCCCGACACCGACGATTTGCGCAACGCGCCGGCGCTCGACATCATCGCGCGGATCCAGGCGGAGGGCGGGCGGGTGAACGCCTACGACCCCGTCGCCATGACGAAGGCCCGCGCGCTCCTCAAAGACGTGCGCTTTTGCCGCAACCCCTACGACGCCGCCCGGGGGGCGGACGCGGTGGTGCTCGCCACCGAATGGAAGGAATTTCGCGACGTGGACCTCGGACGCTTGAAAGCCCTGGTGCGGACCCCGGTGTTCATCGATGGGCGCAACGCCCTGTCCCCGGCCGCCTTGGGCGCGGCGGGGTTCCACGTGCACGCGGTGGGTCGCTCGGGCCGCTGACCCGCCGCCGGTCGGATTTGTTAAACGGCGCGCGCCGGTGTTCTTCGCCGGGGGGCGCGCTTTTCGGGAGCACGCGATGAGCCGATCCTCGAAACCGAAATCCGATCGAAGGGACGCCGTTCCCTCCCGGCCCGTGGAACGCACGGCCGTTCGCCTGTTGCTCGCCTACCTCGAACAGGAGGGGGTGGACACCGTCTTCGGCATTCCCGGCGGCCCTCTCATGCCCCTCTACGAGGCGATGTTCGACGGCGGAAAAATCCGCCCCGTCGTCACCAAGCACGAGGAAGGCGCCGCCTTCATGGCGGACGGCTACGCGCGGGTGTCGGGACGATTGGGGGTCTGTTGCGCCACCACGGGCCCCGGCGCGACCAACGCGCTCACCGGGATCGCCTGCGCTTACCGCGATTCGGTGCCGGTGCTCCTCCTGACCGCCCAAATCGCCCTGTCCGCCTTCGGCAAAGGCGCCGCCCAGGAAAGCTCGCCCCTCGGCATCGACATCGTGGACATGTACAAGGACGTGACCAAGGCGAGCGTCATGCTGATGGCGCCCGAGAAAATCGCCGACGTCACGCGCCACCTGCTCCGCACAAGCCTTTCGGGGCGGTCGGGCCCCATCCACTTGAGTCTGCCGGCCGACATGATGGGCCGGACGGTGACCGAGGACCTCCGCAAGCCCCAACAGTACCGCCCGCCGTCGGAACTGTTCGACCGCCGTTCGGTCAAGGAAGCGGCCAAACTCCTCTTGCGGGCCCGCCGCCCGGTGGTGTTGGCGGGCTACGGCGTTCACCTGTCGCGCGCCTACGACGAGCTGCGCAACTTGGCCGAGCGGCTCAAGATCCCCGTGGCCACCACGCAGAAAGGGAAAGGCGTTTTCCCCGAAGACCACGCCCTGTCCCTCGGGGTGTTCGGTTTCGCCGGATCGCCGCAGGCCGACGCGGTGATCCTGTCCGAAGAAACGGACCTGCTCTTGGGCGTGGGCACGAGTTTCGGCGAGCTGTCCACCCACGCCTGGGACCCCCGGGTCGGGGCGCACCGGCGGATCCTGCACATCGACGTGGACCCGAACGAAATCGGCAAAAACTATTCCGTGGACGCCGGCCTTGTGGGCGACGCGCGTCACGTCCTGCGGGAGATCAACTATCAATTGGAACGCGACGCCCGCTGGCTCGAACAAACGCAGGACCTGGGCCCGCGGTTGGCGGCCTTGCGCGCGCTCAAAGCCATCACGCCCCGGTTTGTGGACGAGGCCGCGTGCCGGTCCGAAGCCGTTCCGCTCCAACCCCAGCGCGTCGTGGCCGAGGTTCGCCGGGCCCTTCCGGCCGACGCGATCCTCTTCGTCGACATCGGCAACGTCATGGCCTGGGCGCTTCATTACTACACGGTGCGGGAGCCCGGGGGGTTTTTCATCAACATGGGGTTCGGGTCCATGGGGCACGGGGTCGCCGCCGCCATCGGCGGCAAGCTCGCGGCCCCGGGCCGTCCCGTGGTGGCGCTGGTCGGCGACGCGGCCTTCGCCATGAACGGCCTCGAGGTCCACACCGCGGTGGAGAACGACGTGCCGGTGGTGTGGGTCGTTCTCAACAACGGCGGCCACGGCATGGTTCATCTGGGAGAGACGCAACAATTCCAGGGTCGTTTCAACACGTCTCTTTTTCGCCGGCGATTGAACGTCGCCCAAATCGCGGACGCGGTGGGCGCGCTGTCCTTCGTGGTGGAAAAGCCCGGCGACACGGAGAAGGCCCTGGCGGCCGCGTTGGCGGCCCAACGGCCGGCCGTGATCGACGTCCGGGTGGACCCCGGCGCCGTGCCGCCCACCGGCATGCGCCTGGCGACCTTGGAAAAATTTTTCAGCGCGCCGAAATGAGCCGCGCCGCACCAAAACCATTGAAATCGGCGCGGACCCCCCCTATAGTTATTAAGCGTTCCGGGGCTGGGGAACGGACGTTGTGAGCGGAAGGCCCCGCGCTGGACCGGCGGGGATCTCGCGCTTTGAGTGGCGCGAAAAGGATTCGGGGTGGTGATGCGGTGGTTGGACGCGGGGCGGCGAACCGTCCGCGCCGCGGTGGCGCGCTTCACGAACGTGTTCCAAGGTCGAACCTTGGGCCGCCAGGTCCTCATGACCGTGATCCCGGTCGTGGTGTTCGTCACCATCCTCTCGGGGATTTCCACCTACCGGTTGGTTCGAAAACCCATCGTCTCGAGCGTGCGTCAACTGGCGTTGGGCGAAGCCGCCCATCTGGCGTCGGCCCTGACGTCGTACTTCAACGAACGGCTCGAGGACATGGAATCCCTTGTGCAGAGCCCCCTGTTTGCGGAGTTCCATCGGGCTCGCGGCGGCGGCGACGCCCGCGAATCCGCGGCGCGGCGCCGGGTCCTCGAACGGGTGTTGACGGGGATTGTGGAGCGAACGCGCTTCGAAGGGCAGCGGGTCTACCGCGATGCCGCCTACTACGACGCCGACGGTCGGCCGATCCATTTTGTCCAAAAGGACGGCGCCCTGGCCAACACGGCGTTGCCCGCGGGCTTCTTTAACCACGTCAAACGCGGCCGTTCGCTGGATCTGCCCGTGGAAAACACGGGCCCGGCGGGGCCCGTGTTCAAACGGCTCACGAAACCCACCTTCGACGACAACGGCGATTTCCTCGGGGTCCTGGTCGTGGATTGCGACCTGAGGCCGGTGGTCGACTTGCTTCGAAACGCGCGGGTGAGCGCCGACGGATCAGCTTACTTGATCGACGCGGACGGACGGAATTTCTTGGATTTGCCGACTTCCGCCGGGAACAAAAGCATCCGCATCGAAGCGCCCCTTCGGGAGACCCAAACCCGTTGGAACTGGCGGGTGGTCGTGGACGTCCCCGAAAAGGGGTTCTTGGTGAAGGCGCTGTGGCAAAGCATGGCGGCGACGGTGGCCCTTTCGGTGTTGGCCACGCTGCTGATCACCTTCTTGATCGCGGCGCGGGTTTCCGATCTGATGAGCCCCGTCAAACATTTGGTGGAGGGCACGCGCCGGTTCGCCGCCGGCGACATGTCTTTCCGGTTCTCCCGGTTTCCCACCATCGAGTTGAACACGCTCGGGGCGTCCTTCAACCGCATGGCCGAAACGCTCGAGGGGCGCGGCAAGGAACTGGAGCAACGGTTGCGCCAATTGACCGCCCTCAAAGACATGGAAGAAGCGGTGATTCAGCGCCAGGAGGAGGACACCGTGCTCCGCCTCTGCATCGAGGCGGTGGCGCGGGGGTTCTCTTTTGACCGGGTGGGGTTGTACTGGGTGGACCAATCCCACAAGGAGATCGTCGGACGCTTTTTGTACGGGTCGGACCCGGGCGGGTTTTCCGAAGCGGCGTTCCGCAAGCGGCGCGTGCCGGTGGGGGGCGTCGACATCTTGAACGAAGTGCTCCGCTCCCGCACCGCCGTGTGGTTGCGGTCGACGGACGAGGACCCCCGCGTGAACCGGTTGTTTGTGGACGAGGCGCGCACGCGGGAATTCGTCATGGCCCCCATCTGCGGCAAGGACAGGGCCCTCGGGGTCCTGACCGCGGACAACCTGCACACCGGGCGGCCCCTGTCGGAGTCCGACCGGGAAGGCCTCATGCTCTACGCCCACGCGGTGGGGCTCGCGCTCGAGAACGCGGGCCTTTTTCAGGCCGTGGCGGAAAACGAGTCCCGGCTGCGGACGGTGCTGGAAAACTCCCCCGAAGCGATCATCGGGTTGTCGCGCGAGCATTGGATCGGCACCTGGAACCGCGGGGCCGAAAAGATTTTCGGCTTCACCGCGCCCGAAGTTCTCGGCAAACCCCTCACGATCCTTTTCCCCAAGGCCACGGCCGGCGATTTCAAAAAGTTGCTCGCCCGCGTGATGGAGAAAGGGGCGGTGCGGGACTTCACCATGGCGGCGCAATCCAAGGACGGACGTTCGTTGGATTTGTCGGTGTCCTGGGGCGGTCAGCACGCCGATTTTTGGATGAACAAGGAATGGACCCTTGTGATCCGCGACATCACCGAGGCCCGCCGGATGCAGCAGCAGCTGATCCGCTCGGAAAAGCTGTCGGCGGTGGGGCAGTTGATTTCGGGCATCGCCCACGAATTGAACAACCCCCTGCAGGCCGTGGTCGGTTATTCGGACATCCTGGGCGACGACGTTCGCCAAAAAACGGGCGAGCGCTCGGAGGGCCCCATCACCGTCGACGCCAAGGAGGTTCTCAACGACCTGCGCATCATCACCGAAAACGCCATGCGCTGCCAAAAAATCATTGAGAACCTCCTGTTGTTCGTTCGGCAGGGGGAAATCGAAAAGAAACCCGTGGACCTGGCCAAGGTCGTCCAGTCGTCCCGGGAACTCCTCCAATACAAATTGAAAAAAGCCGCCCACATCCAGGTCGACGTGGATTTCCCCGACCCGTGTCCCAAGGCCCGGGGAAACTTCCAGCAAATCCAGCAGGTGTTCGTGAACCTGATGAACAACGCCTGCGACGCCATGATCGCGGCCGGCGGGGACCGGCCCAAGGCCATCCGCATCGCGGTCCGTGAAACGGTGGCGGGCGTGCTCCGCGTCGAGATCGCCGACACGGGGCCGGGCATTCCGCCCGAGGCCCGCGACCACGTGTTCGAGCCGTTCTTCACCACCAAACCCGAGGGCCGCGGCACGGGGTTGGGCTTGCCGGTCTGCCGCCAAATTGTCGAGGAACACGGCGGTCGTTTGGAGTTCGTGACCGAAGTCAACCGCGGCACCACGTTTTGGTTCGAGTTGCCGGCGGCCAAGGACGAATTAACGGTCGCGCCCGCCTCGGCGCCGAACCTGCCGCCGGTGCGCGGCCGAACCATCCTTTTGGTGGACGACGAGCCCGACGTGTTGGGTTTTCTCAGCAAGGCGATCCGCGCGGAAGGAAACACCCTGGACGTCGCCGGGAGCCTGCGGGACGCCATCGCGCGGGCGGCGGCCCGTCCCTACGACTTGGTGATCACCGACGTGCGCTTGGGGGAGGGAACGGGTCTCTCCCTTTACGAGAATTGGTCCCTGTGGACGGCTCAACCCCGCCCCCCGTTCCTCTTCATGACGGGCGACGTGCTTAACGGCGTCGCGGTGATCGATATCGAAAAGAAAGGCCTGCCCCTTCTCCGCAAACCCATCGATCTGTCGACGTTTCAGCACGCCGTCCGCAAGATTCTCGCCGGGACGTTGAACAACCCCCCCCCAAAAAGCTAATATCCAAAGATATCGGCCGATAAACGCGGCCGCTGTCTATGCCACGCCCGTTCCTTCTCCTTTCCCCGGGGCACGATCGATGACCCGGTCCGACGATTTGCGTTGGATGGCCCGCGCTTTGGCGGTCGCCGAACGCGGCCGTCCCCACGCCCACCCGAACCCGCTGGTGGGCGCCGTGGTGGCGCGAAACGGCCGCTGCGTGGGGGAAGGGGCGCACGAAAAATTCGGCGGGCCCCACGGGGAAATTCACGCCTTGGCCCGGGCGGGACGCCGCGCGCGCGGCGCCACCCTCTACGTCACCCTCGAACCCTGTCACCGTTTCGGCAAAACCCCGCCCTGCAGCGCGGCTCTTCTGCGCGCCGGCGTGGCGCGGGTGGTGGTGGCCGCGGCCGACGCCAGCGTGGGCGGGGCCGGGCTGGCCGTCCTGCGGGCCCGCGGGGTCCGCGTGCGGACGGGTCTTTTGGAAGGGCCAGCGCGCCGTCTCAATCCCGGATTCCACGCCCGGACCGAACAAAAACGTCCCCACGTGGTCTTGAAGATCGCCCAAACCATCGACGGGAAAATAGCGTCCGCGACCGGCGCCTCCCGCTGGATCACCGGGCCCGAAGCCCGCCGGTTGGGGCACCGCCTCCGCGCCCAGTCCGACGCGATTTTGGTCGGCGGCGGCACCGTTCGTCGCGACGATCCGTCCTTGGACGCCCACGGCCAGGGGCCCGACCCGATTCGGGTGATCCTGTCCGCCTCTTTGAATTTTTCGCCGTCCGCGCGGGTGTTCCGGTCGACGGGGTTGGCCTGGGCGCTGACCCGGTCCGACGTCCCCGCCGCTCGCCGAAAACAGTGGGAGGCGCGGGGCGTCGCCGTGATCGGCGTCCCCGGGGGCCGCGAAGCGCGGGTGGATGTCCGGGGCGCCCTGGAGGCGTTGGCCCGTCGCGGCGTGGGCCAGGTGATGGTGGAGGGGGGCGGGACCACCGCGGCGTCTTTTTTGGAGGCCGGGGCCGTCGACGAAGTGTATTGTTTTGTGGCGCCCGGTTTTCTGGGCGGGTCCGCCGCGCCGACCTCGGTGGAAGGGCGCGGGGCGGCCACGCCCGCGGCCCTGCGGCGGTTGTCGCGGGTCAACGTCACCCGCGTGGGCGAGGATCTCTTGTTGCACGGAGAATTTTGATGTTCACCGGACTCATTCAATCCGTCGGCCGGGTGGCGCGCCGGGAGGGCCTTCGCCTCTGGGTGGAAGGCCGAGGTCTTCGTCTCCGCCGGGGGGATTCGGTCGCCGTCAACGGGGTGTGTTTGACGGTCACGGCGGTGACGAAGAAAGGGCGCGGCGCGGTGTGGCGTTTCGACCTCTCCGAGGAAACCGCGCGTCTCACGACCCTGGGCGCGGCCGCGGTCGGTCGCCCCGTCAATTTGGAGCCCGCCTTGAAAATCGGCGACGCCCTGGGCGGCCACATCGTTCAAGGGCACGTGGACGGCGTGGGTCGCGTGGAGCGGATTCGCCCCGAGGCCGGCGGACGTTTGTTCACGTTTTCGTTCCCCGCGCCTTTAATAGACTTTTTAGTCTCCAAGGGCTCCATCGCCGTTGACGGCATCAGCCTGACCGTGGTGCGGCCGCGGGGGACGCGTTTCGACGCGGCCATCATTCCGCACACGGACCGGCACACCACGCTCGGGGCGGCCCGCCCCGGCGACGCCGTGAATGTCGAAGCCGATCCCTTGGCCAAACACGTGGCGGCGCTCCTCGCCGCCTGGAGAAAAAAATGACGTTCGTATCGATCCCCGAAGCGTTGAAGGAATTCCGCGCCGGCCGCGCCTTGGTCGTCGTCGACGATCCCGGCCGGGAAAACGAAGGCGACGTGGTGATCGCCGCCGACAAAGTGACGCCCGCGGCCATCAATTTCATGGCCAAAGAGGGGCGCGGCCTGATTTGCGTGCCCATGCTGGGGGACCGCTTGGACGCCCTCCAGGTTAGCCCGATGGTCGAGCGGGGCGAACCCCGGGAGGCCGCCTTCACCGTTTCCGTCGACGCCAAACGGGGCGTCACCACGGGCATTTCCGCCCACGACCGCGCGCGGACCGTGCGCGCGCTCATCGACCCCAAAACCCGTCCCGGGGATCTGTCCCGGCCGGGGCATATTTTCCCTTTGCGCTACCGGGAGGGCGGCGTGCTGGTCCGGTCGGGCCACACCGAAGCCGCCGTGGACCTGGCGCGGTTGGCCGGTCTCACGCCCGCGGCGGTGATTTGCGAAATCATGAACGAGGACGGCTCCATGAGCCGCCTGCCGACTTTGAAGCGGTTCGCCAAGAAACACAAGCTCAAGATGGTCACCATCGAGGATTTGATTTCCTACCGCCGTCGGCACGAAAAGCTCGTTCGCCGCTTGGCCGCCGCCAATTTGCCGACCCGGGCGGGGTTGTTTCAGATCCATCTTTACGAAGACGTGCCCACCGGGGAGAAACACGTCGCTCTGGTGCGCGGCGAGGTGGCCGGGCGCAAAAACGTGTTGGTGCGGGTGCACTCTTCCTGCTTCACCGGGGACGTGCTTCATTCCTTGCGGTGCGATTGCGGGGAGCAATTGGAGCTGGCCCTGCAGCGCATCAACGACGAGGGCGCGGGCGTGCTCCTCTACATGCACCAGGAGGGCCGCGGCATCGGTCTGGTCAACAAGCTCCACGCCTACGCGCTTCAAGAGACCGGGTTGGACACCGTCGAGGCCAATAAAAAACTCGGGTTTGCCCCCGATCTGCGGGAGTACGGCATCGGCGCCCAGATTCTGGCGGACCTGGGCCTCACCTCCGTACGGCTTTTGACCAACAACCCCAAGAAGATCGTCGGGTTGGATGGCTATGGGCTGCGGGTGGCGGACCGGGTGCCTTTGCTGGTGGCTCCCAACCGGCACAATCAGCACTACCTTGCGGCGAAACGCCGAAAGATGGGTCATTTGTTGGGGGGGCGCTAAAATGAAAATCGTTTCTGCGCCCGCCCCTGAAATCTCCGGCCGCGGCAAAAAGTTCGCCGTGGTGATCTCGCGATTCAACAGCGCCGTCACCGACCGTTTGCGGGAAGGCTGTTTGGCGACGTTTCGATCGGCGGGGGTCGTCGAGCGGGACGTCCGCGTGGTGGACGCCCCGGGGGCTTTTGAATTGCCCTTTATTTGCCGTCGGTTGGCGCGTTCGAAACGGTACGACGCGGTGGTCGCGCTCGGGTGCATCATTCGCGGTCAGACCCCGCACGACCGCTACATCGCCCAGGCCGTCGCCCAGGGCGTCATGGCCGTGGGGCTGGAAACCGGGGTGCCCGTGATCTTCGGTGTGCTGACGCCGCTCAACGCGCGGCAGGCGCGCGCCCGGGCGGGGCGCGGCGAGTCCAACAAAGGCGTGGAGGCGGCGCGGGCCGCGCTCGACATGGCCGCGGGGTCGTTCTGATGGGCCTTCGTCGACAGGCGCGGGAAGCCGCTCTTCAAATTTTGTATTTGTCGGACATCGCCCGACTGCCCGGCGACGTCGCCGCCCGGATCATCTGGGCCGGGTCCGAGGCGCCGCCCCGCACCAAGGCCTTCGGCGATACCCTGGCCAAGGGCACGCTCACGCACCGGCCGCTGCTGGACCAATTGATCGCCAAGTACGCCGAGAATTGGGAAATCAGCCGCATGGCGGCCATCGATCGAAACGTCCTTCGCTTGGCGGCCTTCGAGCTTTTGAACGAACTCGACACCCCCGTGTCGGTGGTGATCGACGAGGCGGTGGAGATCGCCAAAACGTATTCGACCCAGGACTCCGGCAAATTCGTGAACGGCATCTTGGACAAGATCAAGGCCGATCGCCCCGCCGCGCCGCCCGCGCCTCCCCCCGAAGGCCAGCGCGAACTGTTCGGGTAACGCCGCATGGCCGCGTCGCCGCGCTCCCTCCGGGCGGAAATCGACGAGCTCCGCCGCGAAATCCGCCGCCACGACCGCCTCTATTACATCGCGGACGCCCCCGAAATTTCCGATCGGGCCTACGACGCGCTCTTCGCGCGTTTGAAATCCCTGGAGGCCGCCCACCCCGATTTGCGTTCGCCCGACTCCCCCACCCAGCGCGTGGGCGGCGGCCTGTCCACCGACTTCACGTCGGTCAAACACGCGGTGCCCATGCTGTCCCTCGACAATACGTACAACGCCGACGACCTGATGGAATGGCGCGACCGCGCGGTGAAAGGCTTGGCCGCCGGCGACGACCCCCAATTCGTCGTGGAGCTCAAAATCGACGGGCTGGGCCTGGCGCTTTTGTATGAAGACGGCCGGTTGGTCCGCGCCGCCACACGGGGCGACGGCGAGACCGGCGAGGACGTGACCGCCAACGCCCGGACCATCCGCGCCATCCCCCTGCGCTTGGAGGGGTCGCCGCCCCGCCGCCTGGAGGTGCGTGGCGAGGTGTATGTTTCCCGAAGGGATTTCGATCGCACCGTCAAAGAGCACGCCGCGCGGGAAGGCGCCGGCGCGCCGCCCGCCAACCCGCGCAATTTCGCGGCGGGAAGCCTGCGCCAGAAGGACCCCGGGATCACCGCCCAACGACCGCTCCGTTACTACGTTCATTCCTACGGCGCGGTGGAGGGGCGGACGTACGAGTCGCACCACCAATTTTTGGAGGATTGCCGCGCCTGGGGCCTGCCGGTGGACCCGCAAACGAAGCTGTGCCGGTCGTTTGATGACGCGCTGCGCTTGTGCCGGGTGTTTGAGAAGAAACGGGACGCCTGGCCTTTCGACGCCGACGGGGCCGTCGTGAAGATCGACCAGATTCCGCTCCAGAGGCGGTTGGGGTTCACCTTCCGGTCCCCGCGCTGGGCGGTGGCCTATAAATTTCCCGGCGCGCGGGCGTTGACCCGGGTGCGGGGCGTGGAGATGTCGGTGGGCCGAACCGGCGCCGTGACCCCGGTGGCCAAGCTGGACCCGGTGGCCTGCGGCGGCGTGACGATTTCCAGCGCGTCCCTGTTTAATTTCGACGAGGTGCGCCGCCTCGACGTCCGCGTGGGCGATTGGGTGTGGATCGAGAGGGCGGGGGAGGTGATCCCCCGGGTGGTGGAGGTCGTGGAATCCAAGCGAACGGGGGACGAAACCCCCGTGGCCCTGCCCGTCGCCTGCCCCGTCTGCGGCGGCCCCATCGCCAAATCCAAGGAAGGCGAGGTGGTGTTTCGTTGTCAGAACCCGGCCTGCCCCGCCCAGTTGGAAAAGAGCCTCCTTCACTTCGCCTCCCGGGACGCCATGGACATCCAGGGTTTGGGGGAGGCCGTCGTCCAAGGGCTGTTGGCGAAAAAGTTGGTGAGGGATCTGGCCGATCTCTTCACGTTGACGCGGGAACAGTTGTTGACCCTCGATGGGTTCAAAGACAGGAAAGCCGACAATCTGACGGCGGCGCTGGCGGACGCGCGGGGGCGGTCCCTGGCGCGGTTCCTCCACGGCCTGGGGATCCGCGACGTGGGGGAAAAGGGCGCCCGGCTTTTGGCAGAGCGTTTCGGTTCCCTGGACGCCTTGGCCGCGGCCGATAAAGACGCGTTGGAATCCCTTCACGAGGTGGGCCCGGTGGTGGCCGAGTCGGTGTTCGGTTATTTTCGCTTGCCGGCCGTGCGGGAGCTTTTGGGCAAGTTCAAACGCCTGGGCATCGACCCCCGGGAGGCGCCCCGGGCCGCCGGGCCTTTAACGGGCAAGACGGTGGTTTTCACGGGGACGCTCACGCGCTTCTCCCGCGCCGAGGCCGAGCGTCTCGTTCGGGAACGGGGGGGGAACGCGGCGTCCAGCGTCTCCCGCCTCACCAGTTTTGTGGTGGCCGGGGCCGACGCCGGGTCCAAGCGGGCCAAGGCCGAAAAGCTCGGCGTGGAAATCCTCAGCGAGGAACAATTCCAAAAACGGCTGGGATTGTGATTTGTTACAATGTGTTCCCTACCGGTGACGGAACCCGCTGAAGAAACCATTTATCGCTCGGCCATGGACCGGGCGTTGTATTGGCTCAAATTCCGCGCGCGCGCCGCGAAGGAAATGGCCGACCGATTGGCTCAAAAAGGATTCACGCCGCCCGTCGTGGAACGGACGGTGGCGCGACTCAAGGAATTGAAACTCCTGGACGACGCGGCCCTGGCGCGGGGGATGACCGACGGCCGCCGGCAGGCCGGCCGGGGGGATCACCGCGTGCGCCGCGAGTTGTTGCGGCGCGGGCTGGCCAAAGACGACGTGGAGGCCGCCCTGGCGGCGCCGGCGTCGGAGTCGGCAGAAGAGCGGATGCGCCGGTTTCTGGAGAAGAAGCGGGCCGCTTTCGCGCGCCTCGACCCGGCCACGGCCCGTCGCCGGGCCTTCGGCGCGTTGGCGCGGCAAGGGTTTGACGTGGACGACATGCGGCGGGTGCTGCGGACTTTTTTCAAAGGGGACGACAATGGCGAAGACCTGTGAGATTCGGCGGGCGTTGATTTCGGTGTCCAGCAAAGACGGGGTGGTGGAGTTGGCCCACGGGCTGTCCACCCTGGGCGTGGAGATCCTGTCCACCGGCGGCACCGCCAAAGCCCTCCGCCAAGCCGAAATCAAAGTCACCGAGGTCTCCGACCTCACCGGTTTCCCGGAGATCCTGGACGGGCGGGTCAAAACCCTGCATCCCAAAGTCTTCGGCGGCCTCCTCGCCCTTCGCAACAAAGAGACCCACAGCCGCGACATGGAGAAACACGGCATTCCGCCCATCGATTTGGTGGTGGTCAATCTCTACCCTTTTGAGAGCGTCTGCGGGGACTCGAGCCTCCCCGAAGAGGAAATGCTGGAGTACATCGACATCGGCGGTTCCGCGTTGATCCGCGCCTCGGCCAAGAACCACACCCACGTCGCCACGCTTTGCGACCCGGAGGATTACCCGGGCGTGTTGGAGGAGCTCAACGAACGCGGCCGCCTTTCGCTCGAGACGCGCCGTCGGCTCGCCGCCAAGGCCTTCGGCCACACCGCCCATTACGACGCGGTGATCGCCTCGGTTTTCCGGCAGAAGGCTCAGGTGAAGGATTTTCCCGCGGAGTTCGCCCCCGCCCTCCGCAAAAAACAGGAGCTCCGTTACGGCGAAAATCCCCATCAAAAAGCCGCGCTCTACCAGGAGTCGGGCACCCGCGCCTGGGGCGTCGTTGGCGCCAAAGTCCTTCAGGGCAAGCAGGTCTCCTTCAACAATTACATGGACTGCGATTCGGCGTGGCGCCTGGTGTCCTCCTTCGCGAACCCCGCGGCCGTGGTGATCAAACACAACAACCCCTGCGGCGTGGCCGAAGCCGAAGGGTTGGCCGACGCTTTCCGGTTGGCCTACGGGGCCGATTCCCTGTCCGCTTTCGGCGGGATCGTGGGCTTCAATCGTTCGGTGGACGGCGAAACCGCCCAGGAACTTTCCAAACTTTTCTTGGAATGCGTGATCGCCCCCGGGTTCCATCCCGAAGCGAGGGACATCCTCGGGAAAAAAACCAATTTGCGGTTGTTGGAGCAGCCGACGCTCCTGGCCGATCCGTACGAATGGGACATTCGCCGGATCTCGGGCGGGTTCTTGGTGCAGGAGCAGGACGCGCCCCGGCCTCTGGAAATGAAAGTCGTCTCCCGGCGGGCCCCGTCGCCCGAAGAGCAGATGTCCTTGGCCTTCGCCTGGCAGGTGGCGAAGCAAGTCAAATCCAACGCCATCGTACTCGCCCGCGGCCGCGTCACCGCGGGCATCGGCGCGGGACAGATGTCCCGCATCGACTCTTTGAAGGTGGCCCACATGAAGCTACAGATCCCGGCCCTGGGCAAGACGCCGCCGCCTCTGGTCTTGGCGTCCGATGGATTCTTTCCGTTCCGGGACACGGTGGACGAAGCGGCCAAGATGGGCGTGTCGGCCATCATTCAGCCCGGCGGCAGTGTGCGCGACGAAGACTCCGTCACCGCGGCCAACGAGCACGGCCTGGCCATGGTGGTCACGAACGTCCGCCATTTCCGGCATTGAGACGCCCATGAACGGCCACGCGATCCGCGAAAAGTTCCTTTCCTATTTCGAGTCGGGGGACCGCCGCCACACGCGGCTCCCCTCCGACAGCCTGATCCCCTCTTCGGACCCGACGCTTCTTTTCACCTCGGCCGGTATGGTGCAGTTCAAACCCTATTTCCTGGGGCAGAAAGTGTTGAAGGGGGGCCGAGCGGTGTCCTCGCAAAAGTGCTTGCGGACCACCGACATCGAACGGGTGGGGTTCACGGCGCGCCACCTCACGTTTTTCGAGATGCTGGGCAATTTTTCCTTCGGGGATTATTTCAAAACGGATGCCGTCGCCTGGGCCTGGGAATTTTTAACAAAGGAAATGGGCATCGATAGCAAGCGACTCTACTCCACGGTCTTTAAAGACGACAACGAGGCGTTTGACTTGTGGAAAAAATTCCAGCCCGATTCGAAGATCGTTCGCATGGGGGAAGACACCAATTTTTGGAACATGGGCCCCACCGGCCCCTGCGGCCCCTGTTCGGAAATCCTGTTCGACAAAGGCCCCGCGTTGTGCACCTGCGGCGCCGGCGCCGCCTGCCGCCCCGAGAACGATTGTGACCGCTGGATGGAAGTGTGGAACAACGTGTTCACCCAGTTTGACCGGCAAGAGGACGGCTCCTTGAAACCACTGCCCAAGAAAAACATCGACACCGGCATGGGTCTGGAGCGCTTGACGGCGGTGGTCCAGGGCGTGCCCACCAATTTTGAGACCGATCTGTTCGTGCCCCTCATCCGCCAGACGGAGGAGCTCCTGGGCCGTTCCTCCCAGAGCGTCGCCGGGGCCGCCTTGGCGCCTTTCCGGCTGATCCCGGACCACGCGCGGGCGTCGACGTTCATGGTGGCCGACGGCATCATCCCCTCCAACGAGGGGCGGGGCTACGTCCTTCGCCGTTTGATTCGTCGCGCGGTACGCCACGGCCGCTTGGCGGGTCGGGAATCGTCCTTTTTGCACCTTCTGTCGGACGCGGTGGTCACGCAGATGTCCGGCGCCTACCCCGATCTCTCGGCCAAACGGCCGAACATCGTCTCGATGATTCGCCAGGAGGAAGAACGTTTCTTGGAGACCCTGGAGAGCGGGACCGCGCGCCTCGAGGATCTGGCCAAGGCGGCCCGCGCGGCGGGCCGGAAAAATTTGTCCGGCGTCGATGTCTTCCGCCTCTACGACACTTATGGGTTCCCGCCCGATATGACCCGCGACATGCTGGCGGAAAAAGGCCTGAGCTTTGATGAAAAAGAATTTGAAGCCGCCCGCCGGGACGCCCAGGAAACCGCCCGGGGGGCCTGGAAAGGGTCGGGCCAGGAAGACATCGGGTTCTACGCCCAATGGCACCGGGATTTGGGCGACAGTGTTTTTCGAGGGTACGACGCGACCGAAGTGAAAGACGCGCCGGTTCTGGCCCTGGCCAAAAAGGGCCAGTCGGCCCAAAGCTTGAACGAAGGCGACGAGGGCGAAATCGTCCTGAAAGAAACCCCCTTTTACCCCGAAGGCGGCGGGCCCGTGGGCGACACCGGCGTGTTGACGGCCAACGGTTTCCGCGCCGAGGTGTTGGACACTCAAAAGCCCGTGGACGGGCTCATCGTTCACCGGGTTGTCGTGAAAAAGGGCCGCGCGGCCCTCGGGGACAAAGTGACGGCGGCCGTCGACGCGGCTCGACGGGACGCCATCAAGCGCCACCACACGGCGACGCATTTGTTGCACGCCGCTCTGCGTCGGGTTTTGGGTTCTCACGTGACGCAGGCCGGGTCCATCGTGACGCCGGACAAATTGCGGTTCGACTACACGCACACCGGCACACCCTCGCCCGAGGATATTCAGAAAATTGAAGCCGATGCCAACGCCAACGTGCTGCGCAACGTCGCCCGCCCGGAAAAAGTCCCGGAGATGTCGTTGGTGGAAGCCCAGAAAATGGGCGCCATGGCCTTTTTCGGCGACAAATACGGCGACAAGGTCCGGGTGGTCAAATTCGACGACGCCACCACCGAAGTCTGCGGCGGCGTCCACGTGTTGCGGACGGGCGAGGTGGGGTTGATCAAGATCGTCTCGGAATCTTCCATCGGGGCCGGGGTTCGTCGGCTGGAGGCCGTGGCGGGATTGAAAGCTCTCGACTACGTGTACGGGTTGGAACGGGACGTGAACGAGGTGGCGGGGCGATTTAAAGTGTCGCGGACGGAGATGATCAAACGCCTCGATCAAACTTTGGAAAAGAACCGCCAACTGGCGAAGGATCTGGAAGAAGCCAAGTTGAAATCCGCCCAGGGCGGAGGAGCCGCCGGAGCGGCCGAATCCCGTGACATCGGCGGGGCCCGGTGGGTCGTCCAGGCGGCGGCGGATTTGGACGAGAAATCCCTGCGGTCGTTGTCCGACCGTCTTAAAGAAAAATCCCCGGAGGCCGGCGTGATCGCGGCCACGGGAAGCGCGGAAAAAATCGCTTTTGTCGTAGCGCTCCCCGCGTCCTTGACCCAAGCCGGTTGGCACGCGGGCAAAATCGCGCAAGGATTGGCCGGGAAAATCCAGGGGCGCGGAGGCGGTCGGCCGGATTTCGCCCAGGGCGGGGGAAAAGCGGTTATTCCCGTCGATGAACTGCTCAAACAACTGCCCGACATATTGAAGAAATAGTAAAATCAGAACACAATTTTGTGCCTGTAGCTCAATTGGATAGAGCGTTGCCCTCCGGAGGCAAAGGCTGTGGGTTCAAGTCCCCCCAGGCACGCATATATAGAAAAGCGAGCGGAGTGCCTGGGGTGTCCCGGCCTCGCTAAAGCGAGGCGCCCAGAACGCGTGCCCTTCAAGGCACGCTGGGCCCCCCCGGGCGCTTTTTTTTTGTTTAATCCCCTTCCATGAATAAGGTCCTCATCACCGGCGGCGCGGGTGTGATCGGCGGCGCGGTGGTTTTTGAGCTCATGTCCGATCCCGTTTGGGAAATCGTCCTCCTTCTTCGCCTTTCGCCCCAACAATCCGTTCCCGAACGTTTGGAAGAACTAAGGTCCTACTGGCGCGCGGGCGGGGTCCCGGAGGGCGCCCTGTCCCGTGTGACCGCGGTGGAAGGCGATGTCACGGCGGAACGGATGGGCTTGTCCCGGGAAGCGTACGGCGGGTTGGCCGGCACGGTCACGCATTTCATCCATGGGGCGGCCAACGTGAAAGTCAATATGTCCCGGGAAGAAGCCCACCGCTCTTCCGTGTCCACGACCATCCAGGCCTTGGCCTTCGCCGCGCGGGCCCCGTTAAAAAAATTCGAGTACATCAGCACGGTGGGCGTAGGGGGGAAGATGACCGGTCCCTTGCCCGAAGATTGGATCTTGGGTTCACGAGACTTCCACAACACTTACGAATCGTCAAAGGCTGAAGCGGAAAATCAAGTGATGCTGGCCGCCGAAGGCGGGCTTCCGGTCACAGTCCACCGACCCAGCATGGTGGTCGGGGATTCCCGAACAGGCCGCGTGCGGAGTTTTCAAATTTTTTACCACCTCATGGAAATGTTAAGCGGTCGGGCTGGGCGGGGATGGGTGCCTCGTCTGCCAGGATTTCGGCTCGATGTGATCCCCGCCGATTACGTGGCGCGGGCCGTTTCGGCCTCCCTGACGCGCCCCGAATGGATCGGCCGTGTCTTGAACTTGAGCGCCGGTCCCGCGGGGTCCTGGCCCCTCGAAACTTACGTGGAACGCCTTCCTGAGTTCTATCGAGAGAACGGGGTGGCCGTTCCCGATCCCCGGCGGATCCCCTGGCCTCTTTTCCGGGCGATGGTGCCCGTCTTGTCTCGGGTGGGCCCGGAAAAACAACGGACACAATTTAAAAATTTGCCCCATTTCCTGGAGTATCTCGGTTCTTCCCTAGATTTTAGCAACACGGAAACCACCGCGTTGTTGGGGGCTCTGGGGTTATCCCGACCGCCGATGGAGAAGACTTTGCCCGCGGTCGTTCGTTTTTATTTGGAATGGTGGAAAGCCCGTCGATCGAACAAATCTTAAACGGGGGTGTAGGGTTCCTTCAAGAGGGGAAGCACGATTCGGTGCCAGTTGGACTCCGCGCCCAGGTCGGCCAGCAGGGCGTGTTGGCCCCACAGCAACCTCAAAATCGCCACGAACTCCACCGGCATGCGCAGCGCCCCGCGGGCGCCGCGTTGGAGCGCCAATAGAGACCGGATCTCTTTTTTTACGAACTCCCGGGTGAAACGAAAAGATCGATCGTCCATCCACGCTTGGTAGACGAGGCGGCGGTAGGTCTCGTACATGGCCCGGTGGTCCATTTTCCGCCCGCGCCGTTCGTACCCCAGGCGGCGGTTGACGTCCCGAAACCGGTCGAAGTCCCCCGCGCACCCGGCCAGCGATTGTTCCTTCCACAGGGCCAAAAACGCCGGGGAAAACCGCTTCGTGAACCCGAAGTCGAGGAAGGCCACTTTTCCGTTCGCAAACAGGTAGTTCCCCGGATGGGGGTCGGCGTTGTAAAGCCCGTGTCGGTTGATCGACACCGCGGCCATGCGCCAGATGATTTCGGCGGCGCGGTTTTTTTCCTCGGCGGTGGCGCGGGCTTTAAACTCCTCGTACGTCTGTCCTTCGACGTATTCCATAGTGAGCACGTCCGGGGTGGTGAGGTCGGTGTACACCCGGGGCACGATCATGTCGGGGTCGTCCCGGAACGCCCGCCGAAACTCCTCTTGGTACGCCCCCGCCTTTTGAAAATCGCATTCCGTCTTGACCAAGTCTTCAAGTTCGTTCAACAGTTCCCGGGTGTTGGGCAGCCCCCACAGGGTCCGCAGCAGGGGGGAGAGGCACCGCAGGAGGAAGAAATCCGTTTTCACGGCGCGCGGGAGCCCCGGGTAACGCACCTTGACGACAACCCAGCGCCCGTTGTGCAGGCGCGCCAGGTGCAATTGGCTGACGCTCGCCGCCGCCAGCGGGGTGTCGTGCCATTCGGCGAAGATCTCGGCGAGCGGCCGGCACAGGGCGGTTTCGACCGCGCGGCGAATCGTCGTTGCCGCCAGAGGCGGAGCGCGGCGTTGGAGCGGTTTGAGCGCCCGCTGAAGAGCCGCCGGGAGGTCCTCCGTGAGGTAGCTCGCCATTTGACCGAATTTCATGACGGGCCCTTTCAGGGCGCCGAGGTCCTCCCGAAGAACCGCGGCCAATCGGACAATAAACCGCCGCCGATGGCGCGCGTTGGCGCCCGGACGAACCCATCGGCGCAGTCGCCAACCGGCCCACAAGCCCAGCGCGCGTCCGGCCAGGCGCGCCACGCGCCACGTCCGCGCCGCGCGCGCGGTGTGCAAGGCGCCCACCACCGGCAGCGTGGCAAAATCCATCATCCGCAGTTTCGCCATCTGCCCCGCCAGGGGCACAAAGGGCCCAAAGGGATCGTCGGTCACGCCGTCCAAACGGAAAAAGAACCGCAAATCCTCCAGGTCGACGCGGTGCGCCGGCGGGAGGGCGGTGCGCCGCGCCCGCAGCGCGTCCCGCAAGGAATCGGGAATAGGGCGCGGGGGGGTGCGGAGGAAGGCGATGAGGGGCACGCCGTAGGTGGCGTGGACGTCGAGCCCCCCGGGGTGGCCGGCCGCTAGGCGTCGAAATTCATCGTAGGTGAACGCCGCGCGCATGGACCGTTCTTTGTCCAAGGTAAACAAATACGGTTCGTCCGCGGCGGTGAGGTAGGCCATGTGCACCACCGATTTGACCGATTTCAAACGGCAAAAATCATTGAGGAACACCGCGCCGCCGGGGGCCAGAACCCGGCGGATTTCGGTAAAGCAGCGCTCCAAATGGTCGTGCGTCGGAAGGTGGTGGAGCGCGAAGGACGAGATCACGCCGTCGAAAGACCCGTCCGGGACGCCGTCCAGCCGGGTGATGTCGCCGGTTTGGAAGGTCACGTTGTCGAGCCCGCGCCGATGGATTTCGGCTCCGGCGGTGGCAAGCATGGCGGGCGAGAGGTCCACCCCCACGAAGTGGACGGACGGGTTCAACGCGGCGACGTCGCCCAGGAGGGTGCCGGGCCCGCAGGCGAGATCGAGGACCCGGCGGCACCCGTGAATGGACCGGGTGATGTGGGCCGCCATGAAAAGATAAGTCCCCGCCAGGGCCCGCCCCTGGCCCGCCCGGGTGTAGGCCTCCACCGCGGCGGCGTCTTCCATGACCAGAGCGGGTTCGGGTTCCCGCTTTAACGTTCGCCGGGCCACCAGTTCGCGCAGGAAGGGCGGAAGGAGAGCGAGGCGGGGGAGGCGCACGCTAAAAAGGATCGAGCCCGTATTTGCCCGGGGCCAGCACCCCTTTCGGATCCAGCGCGGTCTTGAGCCGTCGGGCCAAATCAAGAAATTCCGGCGACGTGCGAAAGATCCGCCCCATGAAGGCCGTGCTGGTGCGGTATTGTTGATAGCCGAGGACCTGCGTGGACTCGGCGATTTCGTTGTAAAGAGCGAGCACGCGCCGGGTTTCCTCGAGATCGCGCTTGTCGTAAAAGAGCGACGTCAAAAGGATCACCGATCGGGGATTGGACACCATGAGCGCGAAATTGATGTCCAATTGTCTCGCCCGCGCCAACGCGCGGCAGTGTTCCACGAGCCCCGCCACCGCGCGGCCCTCCAAGGGCGCCACCGGCCCCGCCCAAATTCCCCCGCAGCCGTCGCGCGCGGGGTCGATGTCGTTGTCCGGCGGTTTTGCGCCGTGCCGCTTCATGTAGGCGTGCTTGACGAAATAGTCGCTGGGGCGTCCCTGTTCAATGGCGTGCATTTCGGGCAACGCGGCCGCGCAGGGTAGGGGTTTGCGGAACAGAAGCATGGACAGGCGGTGCGCGACGGCCGGGGGACGTTTGTTAATGAATTCCACGGCGCGCCCGATCCAACGGTTGAGTGTGTCGCCAATGAACCACAACCGGCCCAGCGCCCTTAATTCGCGGCGAATCAAGGCCTTGGCGGCGCGCACCTGGGCGCCTGTTCCGTAGAGCCCCGCGGCGAACGTCCAGGGCGCGATGTTGAACTTATCGCGGAGCGCCGCCCGGCGCTCGTCCGTGAGACAGGGGGCCCCTTCGAGAAGATCCCGGGGATTTTTCGCCACCACGCCGAAGGTCGTGACGTCGTTGATGAGATGAACCTTGCTGCGCAGGGCCCCCGCGAATGCCAGCCGGCGCAGGGCGTCGATGAGGCGCGGGAAGTCCTCCTCCCGATTCAACTCAAAGAGACAGGAGACGAAGCGCTCCGGCGCGGGCATGAGCCACAGGCCGATTTTCGTCACGACGCCGAAATTCGATTGGCTGAAGAGGCCCTCCAAATAGGGCCCCACACCCCATTTGTGCACGTTCCACGTTTTGTTGTCGGCCAGAGGCCCGCCGCCGGTCCGAACCAGCGTTCCGTCCGCCAGCAAGGCCTCGACGCCACAAATGTTCTCAAAGTGGTCGCCGTAGGGCGTTTCCCCGATGCCGCGCTCCAGGGCGTTGCCGATGACGCTCCCGTCGGCCGGTCCGTCCGTGCAGTCCGTCCACAGCCGGTGCCCGTGCGCTTGCAGATGGGCGTGAAGTTGTCGGTAGGTGACGCCCGGTTCAATCACGGCGTAGGCCAGCGTTTCGTTGACCTCCCAAATCCGGTTCATGCGCTCCAACACCATCACCGCGCCCCCCGATCGGGCGGGGGTGGCGGAACCGTACCCCCAATTTTTGCCTTTGCCGCAGGGCCAGAGGGGAAAGCCTTTTTCGTTGGCGAGCCGCAACACCGCCTGGATCTCCTCCAGCGACCCGGGGTAGAGGAACGCCTCCGGCCGTTGCACGTCGGGAATGAGGCAGCGGCCGCGGCGCTCGACTTCGGCCGGGTCGGCCACAACGTGGTCCGGCCCGAGAATTTTTTTCAGCGCGTCCAGGTCGATCATGGGGTCTCCCGTTTATTCGCGGCGCAGGCCGTAGAGTTTTCGCCCCGCCTGTTCCCAGTCGGGTTGGGGGCCGAACGGATCGAGCGGTTCGATGGGACTGTGCAAATGGGGCATCAACAGACGGTGGTAATTGGTTTCGGCCTCCAGGTCGCACAGCAAGGCGTACTGTCCGAAAAACAAGCGGGAGACGGCCACGAATTCCGGTGGGACCCGCACCCGGCCGACCCGGTCGCCGTAGACCACGAGGTTGTCCATGGTGCCGAGGAAGGCGGCGTCGAAGCGGAAGGGCCGGTCGTGGCGCCACGGTTTGTAGGCGCACGCTTGGTATTGCTCCATCAAGGCCTTGTAATTGACCTTGCCCCGTTTGGCCGTGAACCCCAGGGCCCGCGTCGCCCGTTCGAAATCCGCGGCGTTGTCGTTCATGCCGGCGATGCTTTGCTGTTTCCAGAGTTCAATGAACGACGATTGCCATCGTTTCACAAAGCCAAAATCGATGAAGCACACCCGACCGTCCAAGAAGAGATAATTTCCCGGGTGGGGGTCGGCGTTGAACAGGCCGTAACGGTGGGACGTGAGGGCCGAAACCTCGAACAGCGTCGCGGCGGCGTAATTTTTTTCATCCTGGGTCGCGGCTTCCTTAAAACGCTGATAGGACACTCCGTTGACGAAATCCATGGTCAAAAGGCGGGGACCGCTGTGGCCGGCGTGCACCCGCGGGATGAGGACGCGCGGGTCGTTTTTGAAAATCGACCGGAAGAGTTCCTGAACTTTGGCCTCCGCCTCCAAATCGCACTCCCCCGCGAAGAGGCGTCCCAATTCGACGACCAGCTCGCTCGCGTTGGTGATGCCCACGAAGCGCCCCAGGAGGGGAAGGATCCACCGAAGGACATGGAGGTCGGCGGCGATCACGCGCGTGATGTCCGGAAACAGGACTTTGACCACGACTTCTTCCCCGGTCCGCAGGCGGGCGCGGTGAATCTGGCTCATGCTCCCGACCGCCATGGGGGTGGACGACCATTCGGCGAAGGCACGGTCGATGGGTTTCTTGAGGCTGTCCTCCACGATGTCGCGAATCCGGTGGCCGGCCAACGGGGTGACGGCCGACTGCAGGGTCGCCATGGATCGGCGGAGGGCCTCCGGGGCCTGCGGCGCCACGTAGCTGATCATTTGCCCGAGTTTCACCGCCGGGCCTTTGAGCGCGCCGAGTTCCTTGGCGAGAAGGTTTCCCGCACGCAAAAGCGATTCGTGGCGCCGGCGTTGCCGCCAGGCGGAACCCAGGTCCCCCCAGTGCCAGTGGTTGAGAAGTTGGGACCAGGCAAATTGCAATCCCATGCCCAGCAAACGCCGAAATCGGGCGCGGGGGGACAGCGGCGGAGGAGCCGCCGGGGCGATGGCACCCAGGCGTTTTTCCCGAAGGGCGCTTTCGGTCAGCGGCACAAAAATCGGTGCTTCGCCCTCGGTGCGGTCCACGATGGAATAGAGATCCTCGAGCCAGGGACGGTAGCGGTCCTCGATTTTTCCGCGTCGAATTTTTAAGTTCGACGTGAGCTCTCCGGCGTCGATGGAAAACCGGTTGGCCAAAATGAGATACCCGCCGGGGCGTTCGTGGGGCGGCAGTTCGCCCGCGCACCGCGCCAGATCCGCCTTGATTTTTTCCCAGGCGGCGGGCGGGACGACGCCGTCCGCCGCCGGGCGTTCTTCCGGGGGAAGTTTCGTCCAGTCGATGGTCACCAGAGCGGCGAGGCGTTTGTGGTTCGCGCCGTAGACCACCGCTTGGTCGACGAGCACGGAGCGTTGAAACGCCTCCTCCACTTTGCTCGGCGCGATGCGCCGGCCGGTCGACGTTTTGATCAAGGCCGAGCGTCGCCCCGTGAGGGTGAGGAACCCTTCGGGGTCGAGGGCCCCGTTGTCGCCCGTGTCAAAGAAACCGTCGGGCGTGAAGGCGGTCCCGGCGGGATCGCCGTGGTAGCCGCCGAACACGCCCGGCCCTTTGATGAATATTTCCCCGGCGGGACCCAAACGCAGGGTGTTTTCGGGCAGAGGCCGTCCGACCGAACCGAAACGGTAAACCTCCGGGCGGTTCATGGCGACGGGCATCACGTTTTCCGATAGGCCGTAGGCTTCCAACACCAAGAGTCCCAGGGCGTGGTAATATTCCAACAGCCACGGCGGCATGGGCGCGGACCCCGACACGAGGTAACGCACGCGCTCCCCCATGACGGCGCGCAGGCGCCGCAACACCCACCGGTCGACCAGCGCGCGGGCCCCCCGCAACCAAAGCCCCGGTTTTCGTCCTTCCCGTTGGGCCGTGGCCCAGAGGCCCCCGACGGCGATGGCGAATCGCACAAACGCGCGCAACGGTCCGGGCCGCGCGCCGATGGCCGCTTCAATCCCGGCGTACACTTTTTCGTAAAAACGGGGGACGCTGATGAAAACGTCGGGATGAACTTCCTTCACCCCGTCAAGCACCCGGCGGGGGTCGTCCCACACCCACGTGGCGCAGCCGCGGTGGATCGCGGCGAGGTTCGTCATGCGTTGAAAAAGATTGGACAGCGGCAGCCAGCACAGCAGGCGACTTCGCGCGTCCAGCGCGGTGTAGTTGTTCGCGATCGCCCGCGCGGCCTGGACGATCTGCCGGTGGGAGTACGCCACGCCTTTGGCGTCGCCCGTGGTGCCGGAGGTGTAAAGGAGGGTCGCCGTCCGTTCGGGATCGGCGGGCGGGAGATCGATTTCGACCGCGGGGGCGGTCGTGGCCTCATCCCAGGGGAACGGCCCGGCTTTTGAAAATTGTTTCGATTCACCCTCGAACGTCACGATCCAGGCGAACGGGCGGATTTCCTCGAAGGACAGGAACGCCAACAGTTCGATGCGCTGGACGAAAAAGAAACGGGGCTTCGCGTTGTCGAGGATCTGACGCACGCGGTCGTGGGGGTCGTGGGGATCGATGGCCACCAGAACGCCCCCGGCCCGCGCCACGGCGTGATGCGTCAGTTCCCATCGAAGGTCGTTGGCCGCCATGAGCGCCACCCGATCGCCGGGGGCGAGACCGCGGGCGACCAACGTCGCGGCCAGGGCCGTCGCGCGGGCTTGAAATTCTTTCCAGGGGATCGCGGACCAGGGGCTTTCGGGACGGGGCTTGAATTGAAACGCGACGGCCTCGGGGGTTGACCGCGCTCGCTCATCCAACAATCCCGAAAGGTGATCCGCTTCTAAGCTCATCTTGTTGTTAGTATAATGCGCCGACTTCGATGAAACCAGAGAAATTCGCGTTGATCGCCGATTGGACTCGGGTGCCCCGCGGGGTGCGCTCCGGCGGCGCGGTTTTGGCCTTGTTGCTGTGCGCCGGGGCCCTGGCCGGGTTCGCCTATTGGAAAAGCCATGGCGCCGCGCCTGTTCCCGGTCCCGAGGCGGCGCCGGCCTTCGACGCGGTCCTTCGCGCCGATCGCGACGTCGTGGCCCACGACGCGCTCGTGGAAATCCTCTTGGAGCCGGCGTCTCCCAAAATCACGGCGGCCCTGCGGGCGTCCACGTCGCCCTTCCACGGTTGGGTGGAGCGGGACGGCCGTCCGGTGGAGACCGTCGGGGTTTTGACGCGCGTGCGGCTGCGCTTCGACCCGGCGGCGGGGTTTTGGCGCGCGCGTTGGCCCGTGCCTTGGAACGCTCCCGACGGTGATTACGACCTCCGGTTGGACACCGCCGCGTTTCCCGCGTCGGTGGCGTCGATCCGCCAGGGCGGGTTCCGCGTGGTGTCGCGGCCTTTTGAACCGGTGCCGGCCGGGCTGGGCGTGTTGACGCTGGAGGGGCAGGGGTCCTTGGCCCGCTTCGCGGGCCCTGACGGCGGAGCCCCGCGATTGTCGGCCCTGGCCGAATGGGCCGACTACATCGGGGCGGACACGGTCTTGATCCAAGGCGCGGAGTCCAGCGGGTTCACCGCCAAACTTCCATCGGATTTCCCGTGGCATTCCCGGCCCCGCGGCCCGGTGAGCGACTTGGCGGCCGAATGCCATCGACGCGGAATCCGGCTCGGCGTCTACATCCTTTCCTTCATGGTGGGCGGTCCGCCCGAACATTCCCCCGATTACGAGTACGGCGTGCATTACCAAAGAGGCCAGGCCATCGCGGGGTTGGACTTGCCCAAACGGCGGGGCATCTCCATTCGGGAAGCGAAGCGCCCCGGCGACATCGTCAAAATTTTAAACCATTGGGCCGCCGTCGACGGGGTCGACTTCCTCGGGCTGGACTACATCCGCCCGGTTTTCGGCAGCCAGGAACTGGTGGACGATTTCCTTCGAGAAATGCCCGGGGCCGAGAAGCCCGAGGGGTACGACGCGTGGACGCCGCAGCAGCGCATGGTGTGGATCGGTCGGGGGCGCATGTTGGCGCCCCGCGCCGACCAAAAGACGGAACCGCGTTACCGCACCTCCGACCAATGGTTCTGGTACCGCGCTCACCGCACGGCGGGCGTGGTGCGGCAAATCGCCGAGGGGTTCGCGGGCAAAAAGCCGCTGTGGGCCTTCACCCTGTCCTGGCAGAAAGGGTGGGAGCACGGCCAGGACCCGGCCATGATGCGCGACGCCGGGATCGACATCAACGGCATCATGCTCTACGAGGCCGACGACGCCCAGTACCGCGGGCTGGTTCGCCAATGGAACGCCTACACCCGCGACGCCCGTTTCAACTTGGTCGTCGGGAACACCTTCGATTGGAAGCTCCACCAAAAAACCATCGACCCGTCCGGCCCGGAGGCGATGGTCCAACGATTGATGGCCGCGGTGGAGCGCTTTCAGGACAAGCGTCCCGTTCGGGGCGTCTTTTTGCATGACCTGCCGCGGGCGCTGCGGGGATCTCTCGGGCCCTTCCCGCCCAAGGAATGGATGCTGGCCGGCGGGTCGGCCATCACCCGCTTGCGGGAAATCCACGACGTGTTGCCGTACCGGGTGGAGTGGGCTTGTCCCGAGTCCCTGTCGGCCGGGGTGTCGAGCACGGGCACCGTGACGCTGACCCGCGGGGCGGCGGCCGGCCCCGTGCGCGCGGAATTCTATTCGTCGTCCGACCTGACGCTGACGCCGGCGGAGGTGGTGCTCTCCTCCTCGGCCCCCCGGGCCGTCGTCGCTTTCACCTGGAAACCCAACGATTCCTCCGCGCCCCGGGGCGACCGGGCTTTCGCCGCCGTCCGCACGACGCGGTCCACCGCCCGGGGCGATCGGGCGCAAATCCACGCCGCTTATCTGCGGGGCGTTCGGGGCGCCGCGCCCGCGTCCAAGGCCCCGCCCGCTCCGCCGAGGCAATAACTCTTGCGGAGCGGGGTTTCCAACCCCATAATAGTACCGAACCCAAGGAGGGACTTATGACCGTGTTGGTGTTTTCGTTGGTGGCGGGGGCGGCGGTGGTGGTGTTCTTTTACGCGGTGGGCGTTTACAACGCGCTGGTGCGGGTAAAAAACAACGTCCGCCAAGCGTGGTCGAACATCGACGTGATTCTTAAGCAGCGGCACGACGAACTGCCCAAGCTGGTTGAAACCTGCAAGCAATACATGACATACGAGGCGGAGACCCTGGAAAAGGTCATGCGGGCGCGGGCCGCCGTGTCGCAAGCCCAATCGACGGGGAACGTGTCCGCTTTGGGCGCGGCCGAAGGCCAATTGCGGGGGGTTCTGGGCGGGCTTTACGCCGTGGCGGAAAATTATCCCGACCTCAAAGCGAACGCGTCTTTTCAAAGTTTGCAGGGCCGCATCTCCCAGTTGGAAAACACGATTTCCGACCGGCGGGAACTTTATAACCAGGCCGTGACCATCAACAACACCCGCCTGGAACAATTCCCCGACAACCTGATCTCCGGCTTGGGGCAATTTGAAAGGTTCGACGTTTTAAAGTTTGACGCCGCCGAAACGACGGACGTCAACGTCGGCGCGCTCTTCAACAAGTAGCGGACCCTTTTCCCTTGGCCAACGACCCCTTGGGGTTGGCGCTGGGCGCTCTCGTAGCCGGCGGGGCGAGCGTCGCCGGGGGCGTCTTCGCTCTGCGCGGTTGGCGTCGCGCCCGCGCGGTGGAGGACACCCCGCTCGCCCGCGTCACCACCGCCCCGCAGGGGGACGTCCACCTGGGGGGCCGCGCCCGGCCCCTCGGCGGAAAAATCCCGCTCTCTCCCCTCACCGGCACCCCCTGCCTCTGGTATTCCTACCGCGTGGAACGGTATCAGCGACAAGGCAAGAACTCCCGATGGGTGACCGTTTCCCAGGGGCGGAGCCTGGATTTGTTCGCGTTGGAGGACGACTCCGGATCGGCTGTTTTGCATCCGGCCCGGGCGGACGTGTTGGCCGCCCACCGGCGCGTTTGGCGCGGGCACACCCCGACGCCCACGGCGGAACCGGCGGGTCTCTGGGGCGCGCTTCTGGGGCCCAGTTACCGTTACACCGAAGAGCTGATATTCCCCGATGAGTCCCTGCGGGTCCTGGGGTGGTTCCAATCCATCGACGGCACGTCCCGCGGGCCCACGGTGAACGAGCGGCTTCGCCAATTGAAAGCCGACCCCGCCGCGCTTTTGGCCCGCTTCGACGCCGATCGCGACGGTCAAATCAGCGTCGACGAATGGGACGCCGCCCGCGCGGTTGTGGAGGACGAGGCCCGCGCCGCGGCCCTGCGCGCGCCGGCCGGCCCCGTCGTCCACACGGTCACGCAGCCGCCCGAATCGGGGCATCCCTTCATCGTGTCGGCCCTGCCGCCGGACGCCTTGACGCGGCGCTATCGCTGGTCGGCGTTCGGGGGTGTGGTGGGGTTCCTGGCCGCCTTGGCCGCCACCGTGTGGCTCCTGCGCGCGTGGGCCGGGGTCACCGGAATCGTTCCGTAAACGCTAAAATGCCGTCGTGGAAGAAATCACCGATCTCTACGCCTACCAGCGGGAGGAGTTGCTCTCGCGCCTGAAGCAATTGTTTGACGCCCACGCCCCGTGGGTGGTGCACGGCCGTGCCCTCCTGGACCCGGACGACATCGCCCGCCTTCGGCAAAAAATCCGACAAGGGTATGGGTTCTCCCGCCGCGAACGGACGGCCCTGACCGAAGCGGGTTTTCAGGTGGACGCCCTTTTCCCCGGCCGATGACCGGCCTTCCCGCCAAGCGAGAGATCGCCGATTATCTGCAGCGCCGGTTCGGTCGCCGGCACTGCGTTCTCACGAACCGCGGCACCACGGCCCTCGCGGCCGCGCTTCACGCGCTCGACCGCCCCGCGGGCGCCGCGGCGCTGTTTCCCGCCGTTCTCTGCTCGATCCCCGTGTTCGCGACCCGCTTCGCGGGATGGACCCCGGCCTTTGCCGACGTCAATTTGTCGGACGCGAACTTCGATCTCGACGACGCGGCGCGCGCGCTGGCGGACGGCGGCGGACGGGTCGGGGCCGTGGTGCCGGTCCATATGTTCGGCAAAGTGGACGACGTCGAACGGCTGGAGCGGTTGGCGCGCGGGGCCGGGGCCGCCCTGATTGAAGATGTCGCTCTTTCCCTGGGCGCCGAACGGGGCGGACGTCCGGCGGGGGCGTTCGGACGATTGGCGTGTTTTAGTTTTGTCCGCAAGATGATCCCGCTCGAAATGGGAGGGGCGGTGATGACCGACGACCCCGATTTGGCCCGCCGCGCCGCCGCCTGGGTCGATGCCCACCCCCCGCCGCGGCCTGGGGCGGGGGCGGAAACCGCCGCCGCTCTGCGGGCGTTCCACGCGTTGACGGGGTATGTGGCGACGGGCGATTGGCGCCGCCGGGCGTTGTTGGACGGGTTCGAGGGGGAGTTCCGTCGGTTGTTTCTCGCCCGGACGGAGGATGTCGATTGGGACGCCCCCACGGCTCTGGCCGAGTTGGAAAAACTGGACGCGGTGTTGCGGGCCCGCCGCGCCCGCGCGGAGGTCTACGACACGGCGCTGCACCACCCCCGGGTGGTGCCGCTGGATCGGTCAGGGTCGGCCCTGTTCGCTTACCCGGTGCGGCTCACCGGGTGGGCGGCCGAGGACGTCCTGGATTTTGCCTCCGAACAGGGGTATACTTTTCGTCGGATCGCCTACCCCGACATTCATCCGGTGTTCGGGGCGCGGCGGCCGATGCCGCACGCCGCGGTGTTGGAACGGGAGTTGATCGGTTTGCCTTTGGACGACGACCGCCCGGTGTCGGATTTTTGGGAATACGCGGCGGATTTTGAGAAGACGGTCGGCGCCTACGAGTTGGTGGGGCCCGGGCGGCCGCCGGTCGATATTCGAGGCCGGTTGGAAATGCGAATGGGAGGCGTGACATGAAGACAGCAATTTTTTTATGGGCGGCCTTGGCCGCGGTCGGGATGGCCGGTTGTGATCGGTCGACCAAGGCGCCGGAAGCCCCCGCCGCTTCGTCCGGGGCGTCCGGAGAGGCCGCCGGGACGGCGGGGGGAGGCCAGGCGGAACAAAGCGGGGATTCCGGGGTCTCGGCGGAAAAGAACAAAGAAGGCGGGGCGGCCCCGGGGGCCGCGGCCGCCGCGCCGGGGAGGGATTCGGGGTGGTTCAATCGTTTCGCATCGGCCGTCAGGCGACGGTTGAGCGCCTGGACAGGGGGGTGGATTCGACCGCCCATGGAAACGCCGGAGAGCCAAGCCCAAACAAAAAAAGAAGTCACCGAAACCCAAAAGAAAAACCAGGAATTGATGAAACAAATCGAGGATCAGTCCAAAAAGCAGATGGAGATGATTCAACTCCAGAACCAGATGATGCTTCAGCAAATGCAAATGATGCGTCAGCAACAGCAGGCGCTTCAAAACACGCTTCAAACGCAACAGCAAACCCGTCAAGCTCTCGACGCGGCCAACCAGGCGCGACAACAACAACAAAACAATCGATAACCGTCATGATGCCGCCCCTTCCCGTCGATTGCCCGGCCCAGGCCGCGCGCGGTGGATTCATTGTTTTGCTATCGCTCCCGGTCAACGCCGTGTCCCGCCACGCCCGGGCGTAAGGTCCGCTCACGATCCATGGCCGGTCAACTCCACCTTTTTCCCCAACCCGAACAAAACAAAATCACTCGGATCATTAAGCGCGATGGGCGCTTGGTGGCGTTCAATCGCTTGAAGATCGTCAACGCCATTTTTCGGGCCGCCGCCGCCGTGGGGGGGAAAGACCGGGTCTTGTCCGAGGAGTTGGCGGGACATGTGTTGGCCCGGTTGAACGCCGGGTACCCCGCCGGCGCCACGCCGTCCGTCGAAGAGATTCAAGACGTGGTGGAACGCGTCTTGATCGATAGGGGCCACGCCAAAACGGCCAAAGCGTTTATCCTTTATCGGGCCGAAAAAGCGCGCGCCCGCGACCAACGCCCCGAAGTCGCCGGCGTGTTGGACAACATCCCCTACAAAGTGTTGTGGCGGGTGCTTTCCTGGAACGCGGACCACGGCTGCCACACCCTTTCGGGCCTCCGCCACGCCTGGGAGAAGGGGGCTTGGAAACGGTTGATCCGCGACGCCGAGCGGGCCTACCACGAGGAAATCCATCACGTCGCCGGGTTGATCCTCAAACGCTTGCCGGAAGTTCGGCTCGTCATCGTGGCGGGGCCCTCCAGCTCGGGGAAGACCACCACCACCCTCAAGATCAGCGAGCGGCTGGCCGCTAAGGGCCACAGCTTTGTTCTTCTCAATCTCGACAATTATTTCCGGCCCCTGTCCGAACAACCCAAAGACGAGTACGGCGATTACGACTTTGAAATGCCCGCGGCCCTGGATCTCGATTTGATCAACGAACATCTGGGGCTCTTGATGGAGGGCCGTCCCATCCGCATGCCGATCTATAATTTCAAGACCGGCGTCCGTGAAAAGGAGAGCCGGGAATTCCGCCTCAAGGCGGGGGAGATCCTCCTCATCGACAGCCTGCACGGGCTGTTTGAGGGCATGACCAAAAACATCGCCCCCGAGAGCACGTTCCGCTTTTACATTGAGGCCCTGTGCCAGATCAAGGACGCCGACGACGAGTTCGTCAAATGGACGGACCTGCGCCTCCTGCGGCGCATGGTGCGCGACAGCTGGCACCGCAGCTACGACCCGGCCATGACCGTCGGCCACTGGCATTACGTCCGAAAAAGCGAATTGCGCTACATCGTGCCCTACATCCATTCGGTCGACTACATTTTCAACGGTTCGTTGCCCTACGAGTTGCCCTATCACCGGCAACGCTTGCACGCGCTTTTGCCCGACATCGTGCGTCGCTTCAAGGGCGATCCCAAGAAAACCGACGCGCTGCTGCGCGCGGAACGCTTGCAACGCCTGTTGGACGCTCTCCCCGTTTTGCCCAACGACGCGGACGTGCCGCCGGACTCCCTCTTGCGGGAATTCATCGGCGGCAGCCGCTACCATTATTGATCCCGGCGAAAATGCTAGAATGACGACGTGAGCATGGCGGCGCACTCGTCACGATCCTCCGGCCGTCCCGAAGCCACCAACCGTTCCGGCCGAGGCCTGGGCTGTCGGACCCTCCTGCACAATTGCGATTGCCACACGTTCCAGGAAGTTGCGGCGCAATTGATGAAGGCCATTCGGTGCGATTTTCAGCGAGGCTTGGCGCTCGCCAACGTGGTTCACCACACGGGATGCGCCACGATTTACGAGGGCCATCGAGAACGTTGCGAAGCGGTGGCGGCGGTTCTGCAGTCGATCGGGCTGCGGGCCGAGGTGATCAAGTAAAATTTTAGGCGGCGGGCGCTCGGGGCGCCCACGGCATGTTCCAAGGGAGGAACCCATGAGCGCACAAACACACAACAGAAAATCCGGCATCCGCAAAAAACGTCCGGCCGCGGCCAAACCCGCCCCGGCCGAAAAGGCCCCCGTTCTGAAAGAGCCCATCGAGGCCGTGGGCAAAAACTACGTGGTGGTGGATTACCCGCAGGAAGGGGAAATTCTCACCAGTCCCGGCTACACGTTGCGCGTGAGCACGAGCGCCGTGGACAACGTTCAAATTTCGATCGACGGTCGCGATTTCCAACCGATGCGCGAGTCCGTGGGGTTTTGGTGGTACGATTGGAACAACTACGGCGCCGGCGCCCACACCCTGGTGGCCCGCATTCAGGTCGGCAAGCGGTTCCAGAAATCCAAGGCCCGATCCTTCACGGCCATCATCTAACCCCCGCCCCCGGTAACTTTTACAAGAGTTGACGAACGGGCCTCTTTTTGTTCCAATGTGCCCACGTGGGCATATTGGAACAAAAAGAGGGTCCCATGCTGTCGATAAAACGCCGAGCCGTTGCTTTTTCAATCCTGACTTTGATTTTTACCGCCGCCGCTGTCCGGGCGGCCACACCGCCCCCGATCGGCCCCGTTTACACCGTCCCAGACGGCCTGCGCCAGTTCTGGATCTACGATTCGCGCGGGAACAAAAACCTGCTCATTGTCCACCTTCCCACCGGAGCGCTGACCCAAAACAGCGTGCCCATGGCGGATCGTGTGGCGGCGTATTCGAACGATGTGGCCGTCACCGCCACCTCGGTCAACCGATTCCACGTGACGGGATTGGCGGACGCGTCCCTCAACGCGCTGATCGATCTGCCCGTGCCGGCCGGCACGACGGGAAGCGACGCGTCCCTCGCGCGGGTGTTGTTCGCGTCCCCCACGCTGCTCCATTTGACCACGCGCAACGGCGCCACCTATTACTACGACACGGCGGCGCGGCGATTCCGAACCGCCCCGTCCGTCGAAGAGGCCCTGGCCGCGGACCCTTCCCCCACCCTCACCGCGCTGGATGTTTCTTCGTGGCCGCGGCGATGGCCGGTGATCACGGTGGCGCCGAATCCCGCCGCGGCCCGCGTGACGGAGGGCAACCCGGTTGTTTTCGATTACGACACAAACCTCGGGGGGTGGGCCGGCCTGGGGTTGGACAGCGATGATTACGGAACCCCGACGCTGGAAACGGCGGATCTGACGAATTGGAACCAACTCAAGATCGGTTTCAAAGCCCCCGTGGCCCGCGTCAAATTGGAATTGGTGGATGATAAAGACCGAAAATGGATCGCTTACCCGCGCGCCCTATCCCCCGCCGAGGAAAAAGTTTGGAGCTTGTCGCTCGACACGGCCCGCCGCGTCATCGATTTGTCGAAAGTTCGGTTTGTCTTTATCGTTGTGGAGGCGCCGGCGAGCGCCGGCCGATTGCTTCTGCGCCGGGAGCCCACGGCCCCCGATGAATTTCAACCCGCGGCCTTGCCGCCCGACCAAATTCTTTCCCCGCCGCGCGCGCCGGGGGTGATCCGATTCGCCCCGCCCGAGGACATTTCCAAGGAGTCCGCCACGGCTCGGGGACTCGCCCTCGACTTCCGGACGCGGGGCGGCTGGGTCACCGGGACGTTCAACTTCGACGATTTCGGCACGCCCGCCCTTGAAAGTGTCGATCTGTCCACGTATTCCCACCTCACCGTCGGCCTTCGCGGGCACGCGCGGGAGGGGGCTGGCCTGTGGGCGGATCTGGGGCGCGTCAAATTGGAAATCGAAGATATTCACCAAAGAAAATTTATCACCCAACTCGTGGGGGTCGCTGCGGATCGGGAAAAGGTGTGGTCCCTGCCCGTGAACGCGTTGGCGACGGCCATCGACACGCGCGCGGTGCGCTTCCTCACCCTGGTCGTGGAAGGGGGGCCGGAGCGAAACGGGCTTTTGCGGGCCAACGTCGTGCCCGGGCTGGAGGAATTTCCCAATCCGCTTCTCACGACGGCCCAATTGAGCGGTTTTCCCGGCGCGGCTTTCATCACGCGGGTCGCTCCCGAGGGGAACGCCACCGCCGTGACGCAAACCGCGCGGGGAATGTCCCTTCAATACCGGACCGGCATCGAGGGCTGGGCGGGAGGCGGATTTTCCTTCGATGATTTTGGAACGCCCTTCATCGAAATCCAGGATCTCGGAAGCCTGGATTCGCTCCGCTTCGGCCTGCAGGGCGACGCCCCCCGGGTCAAGCTTGAACTGGTCGACAGCAGCGATCGGAAATACGTGACATTCCTCGACGGGATTTCCGCCGTCGAGGAAAAAGTCTGGACCGTGCCGTTGACCGGTCGTTCCCTGGGGATGGATCGTCGCTTCACCCGTTTGATTTATTTTATCGTTGAAGGGACCGGCCGGACCGGGTCCTTGCGGGTCAACGTGGCGGCGACGGGAACGAGCGCGACCTCCCTGCGTCTGGCGTCGGCGCCGAGCGGAACGTCCGCCTTGGCCGCGCCCACGGGCTGGGGGGACGTTCGGGTTTTCCCCAACCCGGCGGTGGGGGTCGACCCCACTTTTCGCGTCGATTGCGCGGGCGTCGACGGGGTTCGGTTGGCGGTATTGACCGTCACGGGGCGGGTGTTGACCGAAACCCCGATGACCCCCGTTGGGACAAGCGAAGGGCGAACCGTTTTCGAGCACCGATGGGCCGGGGCGGACGCGGCCAGCGGGGTCTATATCTACCGGTTGACGCCGGTGGGGGGAAGCGCGGGAATTCCCCGGAAGACCGGGAAATTCGCTTTGGTGCGCTGACGCCACGATAAAAAAGCACGGGGGGCGGCGCCCGCAAACGGGCGCCGCCCCCCGGTGTATTTAAGACGAAAGGCGTTAGGGCAGCGCGGGTTCTTCGACCATCACTTTATCCCCGTTGAGGGCCTTCATGAAACTCACGACGTCCTTGATTTCCCGGGGGGACAGGTTGAGCCGTTTCATTTCTTTGTCCAACCACGGGTTTTTGTTGCCGCCCCGGTTGTAAAGCGCCATCACGCTTTCCAGCGAAGCTTCCGAACCATCGTGCATGTAAGGGGCGGTGTCGGCGAGGTTGCGCAGGGTGGGTGTCTTGAAGGCGCCCCGGTGGCGGTCTTCCTTTGTCTGAACGTATCGCCCGAGGTCGGGTTCCTTGGCCATCATGCCCACGCCCAGGTTGTGGAAGTCCGAATCGGAAAAGTTGAACCCGCTGTGGCACACGCTGCAATTGGCTTTTCCGAAAAAGAGCTTCATCCCCCGCTGGGCGGACGCCGACAGGGCTTTTTTGTCGCCCGCTTCGAACCGGTCGTAGGGGGCGTTTCCCGTGAGAACCGTGCGCTCAAAGGCCGCGATGGCCTGCGCCACCCGGTCGATGGTGACGGCGGAAGAGCCGAAGGCTTTTTCGAACAGCGGGGGATATCCGGGAATGCCCGCCAGCGTCGTGGTGGCGGCCGCGTGGGAGAACCCCATCTCGACGGGGTTCTGGATAGGGCCCTTGGCTTGTTCCTCGAGGCTGGCCGCCCGCCCGTCCCAGAATTGCAGGTCCATGTAGGCGCTGTTGAGCACCGTCGGCGCGCTCACACCGCCTTTTTGACCTCGAATGCCTGTCGAGACCTTGGATTGGTCCGTCCAGCCTTTTTTGGGGTCGTGGCACGTGGCGCAACTCACGGTTTCATCGGCCGAGAGCCGCTTGTCAAAATAAAGTTTTTTTCCCAAGTCGACCTTGGCGTCGGTCAGGGGGTTGTCTCCGGGCACGCGGGGTTTCTGCACGCCCAGGGGAACGGGGTAAGGGTAATCCGCTGATTCCTCCCACTCCGCCACCGCGGGGAAAGCGGCGAGGGCCAGGAGAACCGTCGCGAAAGCGCGTTTAAAATGGATCATGGGAAAACCTCCGAAGGATGATGTTGTGCCGCCACGTTACAAAAAAAGAGCCCGGAAAATCCAGGTTGGGCCCCCGTCTTGACAGAGTGCTTTTCATATCGAAAAATAAGCGAAATCCGACCGCGATGACCCTTCCGGACGAGACGAATCGACGATGAATAAACTTGAACTGGTTCAACGAGTTTCCCGGGGAGCCGGGGTTTCCCGGGCGCAGTCCGCGCGGGCCTTAAAATCATTGGTGGCGGCCCTGCGCGACACGTTGCGGGAAGGGGGCAAGATATCCCTTTCCGGATTGGGCACCTTCAAAGTCAAAGCCCGCAAGGCCCGGTGGGGCCGAAACCCGGTCACCGGCGAACGTTTGCCGATTCCCGCCGGTCGAAAAATTTCGTTCCGCCCCAGCCTGTCCCTACGGACCTTGGTGAAAGGATGACCCTTCCGGGTCGCCCATCGTCCGCGCGGAGCTTGGCCCTGTTGGCGGCGGGCGTTTTTTTCGTTTGGGGCGCGGGGGCGGCGCTCAAAGGATTGTGGGATGCGTTCGTGGGCGCTCCCGAAGCGCGTTTTTTTTCCGCCAAGCCCTGGGATTTTGTGTCCCGGGACCAATGGTTTCGTTTCGCCGGTTTTGAGTTGACCTACGGGTTGGCTTGTTTGGCGTTGGGGGCGGCGTGCCGGGTGTACGCCCATCGGTTGCCCGTGGGAGGGTCGGTGTCGGAACATCGCAGCACGCGAGGGAATCCATGATCAAATGTTCGCAGAAACTGGAACAATTACCGCCGTACATTTTCACGCGCATTAAGGCGTTGGCGGCGGAGGCGCACGCCCAAGGGTTGGACGTCATCGATCTCGGCATGGGCAACCCCGATTTGCCCACGCCGTCCCACGTGGTCGACCGGTTGATCGATTCGGTCAAAAACCACCCCCGCACCCACCGCTACCCCCAGGCGAAAGGCATGTTCCGTTACCGCAAGGCGGTGACCGGCTACATGAAAAGCCGGTTCGGCGTCGATTTGAACCCGGAGGAAAACGTGTTGGCGCTCATCGGCTCCAAGGAAGGCATCGCCCACCTGTGCCAGGCCTACATGGACCCGGGCGACATCGCCCTGGTGCCGGTGCCGAGCTACCCCGTCCATTCGAACGGCGTGATCTTGGCCGGGGGGCAAATCCACTACATGCCCCTCACGGTGGAGAACAAATTCTTGCCGGACTACAGCCGCATTCCGGCCGACGTGTTAAAAAAAGCCAAATTGATGTTTTTGAATTACCCGAACAACCCCACGGCCGCCGTGGTCGAAGACCCGGCGTTTTATCACGAGACGGTGGCGTTCGCCCAAAAACACGGCATCCTGGTGGCCTACGACAACCCCTATTGCGAAATCACCTTCGACGGGTACGTGGCGCCGAGCTTTTTGTCGGTCCCCGGCGCGTCGGATGTGGCGCTGGAGTTCCACAGCTTCTCCAAGACCTACAACATGGCGGGCTGGCGCATCGGTTGGGCCTGCGGCAAAAAATCCCTGTTGGCGCCCCTGGAAAAATACAAGGCGTTCGTTGATTACGGCGTGCCGTCCTTCATGCAATTGGCGGCCGCCGCCGCGTTGGAGGGACCCCAGGATTGCGTGAAACAGGTGGTGGAAACTTACCGTCGCCGCCGGGATTATTTTGTCGGGGAATTGAACAAAATGGGCTGGCCGGTGCCCCTGCCCAAGGCGACCATGTATGTTTGGGCGCCCTTGCCCGAGGCCTGGAAGGCGCGGGGATCCCTGGCCTTCGCCGAAGCGTTGATTAAGGAAACCGGGGTGGTGGTCACCCCCGGCGTCGGGTTCGGTCCGGAGGCCGAGGGGTACGTGCGCATGGCGCTCGTCACCCACGACGACCGCTTTTACGACGCGATCTTGCGGATCAAAAAGTTCCTCCGGAAGCCGGCGTGAAGCGCGGCACCGTCAACATCGGTTTGGTGGGGCGGGGCGTGGTGGGCTCCGGCGTGTTGGACGTTTTTGAGAAGAACCTGCCCGTTCTGGAGGCCAAGGCCGGCACGCGCCTGCGCGTGTCGTGGGTGGCCAGCCGGCACCGGCGTCCATTGCCCCCCATCGGCGGGGAGCGGCCCCGCTTCACGACCGACTGGCGCGACATCGTGGCCGATCCGGCTGTCGACATCGTCGTCGAGCTCATCGGCGGGGAAGAACCCGCGCGCACCCTCATCCTGTCGGCCCTCAAGTCCGGCAAGCACGTCACCACCGCCAACAAGGCCGTGCTCGCCACCCATTGGGAGGAAATTTTTTCCGCCGCCCAAGCCGCGCGGGGGCTCGTCTATTTCGAAGCCGCGGTCGGCGGCGGCATCCCCGTCATCCAAGGGGTGAACGAAGGCCTGGCGGCCAACCGCATCGAGCGGATCTACGGGATTTTGAACGGCACGACCAACTACATTTTAACCCGCATGGCCGAAGAGGGTTTGAAGTTCGCCGCGGCCCTGAAGGCGGCCCAGGCCGCCGGCTTCGCCGAAGCGGACCCGTCGGCCGACATCGACGGCATCGACGCCGCCCAAAAGCTGGCCATCCTCGCGTCCTTGGCGACCACGGGCTGGGTGCGGGTGGGCGACGTCCACCGCGAAGGGCTGTCCGGGCTCGACCAGTGGGACATGAACTTCGCGCTGCGCCGGTTGGGGTTGGTGCCCAAGTTTCTCGGCATCGCCGACATCGAGGGGGACGCGGTGTTCGCCCGGGTCCACCCCACCCTGATTCCCGAGACGCACCCCTTCGCGAACGTCCGCCACGAGTACAACGCGTTTTTCGTTCACGGCGACGCCGTGGGCGACGTGATGTTTTACGGCAAGGGCGCGGGCGCGTGGCCCACGGCGAGCGCCGTGGTTTCCGACATCATGTACCTGGCGCGTCAGGTGGCCGGCGGGATGGCGGGGCGAATGCCCTACGTCACCTTCGACGCGCAAAAGAAATTGGAAATGGCCGATCCGGCGACGCGCTCCTCCCGGCACTACCTGCGTTTTAGCGCCCAGGACCGTCCCGGGGTGTTGGCGAGCGTGACCCAGCTTTTGAGCCGGCACGAGATTTCCATCGCCTCCGTCCACCAGGAAAACGGGGTCGTGGCCGAATCCGACGTGGTCAAAAAATCCGTCCCCATCGTGATCGTCACCCACGCCGCGCCCGAAGGGGCCGTGGCCGCCGCCCTCAAGGAATCGCGCCGCGTGCGCGGCCTGGCCCGTCGTCCGGTGCACCTGCGCATCGACTCCCTTAAATGAAGCGTCCGGGTCTCATCGACCGTTATCGGGCGCACCTGCCCGTGACCGACAAAACCCCCGTGGTGTCCCTGGGGGAAGGAAGCACGCCCCTGATCCCGTCCTGCCGCGCCGCCGAATGGGCCGGCGCACCGGGGTTGAAACTCTTCCTCAAATACGAAGGCATGAACCCCACCGGTTCCTTCAAAGACCGGGGCATGACGCTCGCCATCACCAAAGCCCTGGAGGCCGGGTCCCGGGCCGTCATCACGGCGTCCACGGGGAACACCTCCGCTTCGGCGGCGGCCTACGCCGCCCGGGCCGGCCTGCGCTGCGTGGTTCTTATCCCCGACGGCGGGATCGCGCTGGGCAAGCTGTCCCAAGCCGTCATGCACGGCGCCCAGGTGTTCGCGGTGCGCGGCAACTTCGATGACGCCCTGGCCATGGTCCGACGCGTGGGAGAAACTCAGCCGCTCACCATCGTCAACTCCATCAACCCCTTCCGCCTCGAAGGACAAAAGACCGGCGCCTTTGAGATCATTGATGAACTGGGAGCGGCGCCGGACTACCATTTCATCCCGGTGGGCAACGCCGGCAACATCACCGCCTATTGGAAGGGTTACAAAGAGTACCGGGATCTCGGCCTCAGCCGAACCTCGCCCAAAATGATGGGCTGGCAGGCGGCGGGCGCGGCGCCCCTGGTGCTCGGCGCGCCCGTGAAAGATCCGCACACCTTGGCCACCGCGATTAAAATCGGCAACCCGGCTTCGTGGAAAGGCGCCTTGGCCGCCCGCGACGAGTCCGGCGGGACCATCGGCGCCGTGACGGACGACGAGATCGTGGAGGCGTACCAAGCGCTCGCCCGGGACGGGGTGTTCTGCGAACCGGCCAGCGCGGCGTCCCTCGCGGGCGTGCGCGCCTGGGCCCGGGCGCATCCCGATTTCGCGCGGTCCGACGCCACGGTGGTCTGCGTGCTCACGGGCCACGGCCTCAAGGACCCGGATCGGGCTTTGGCCGTGACCCCGCGGCCCAAAACAATCGACGCGTCCGTCGACGCGCTGATGAAAGAGTGGACGGCCTGAGCCGGTCCGCCGAAATCGTCGCGTTGGGCGCCGCCACCCTCCTGTGGGGCGGCGGGACGGCGGCGCGCGTCGCCCGGGATTTGCCCATCGATGGAACGTCCGCGGCGTTCTTCCTCCCCACGGGGCTCCTTTTTTTGACGTGGCTCAACCACCGGTTGCGTTCGCGGGTTCTCGCCTGGGGGGTCTTCGCCCTGGGGGTGACGTTGGCCATGATCGTGTTCGGGGCCTGGGCCCTGGCGGATCGCGCGGCGGCCGGGGTGTCCCTGGTGAACGCCGGGGCCGCCGCGCTGTTGTACGTCGCGCTCGCCACGGCGGCCGCGCTTCAATTGCGCGTTGCTTCTTCCAAGGAGAAAACCCAATGAAACGTTGGCGCTCTTTGTTCGTTTTCGCGATCGCCCTCGCCGGTTGCCAGTCGGGCCCCCGCGCTGTCAAAATCGCCATGGCCTTGCCCCTCACCGGGGACGTGGCCTCCCTGGGCCAGGGCATCCGCCGCGCCGCCCTGCTCGCCATCGAAGAAGCCCGCGCCGCCGGCCGCCTGCCCGCCGCGGGCGTGGAAGTGATCGAGTTCGACGACCGGTCGGACCCCAAGGAAGCCGTCAATGTCGCCAACCGGATCGTGTCCGACCCCGCGGTCGTCGCGATCATCGGGCACTTCAACTCGGGCTGTTCGATCCCGGCGTCCCGGGTTTACGCCCAAGCCGGCCTGCCCATGATGAACGCGGGGTCCTCCAACCCGGAGCTCACGCGGCAACAGCTGTCGCCCCAATGGCGGTGGCCGCGGGTGGTGTTCCGGGCGAACACCACCGACGACGCCCAGGGCGTCTACGCCGGGGATTTGGTGTTTGAAAAGCTCAAGAAAAAATCCGCCGTCGTCATCCACGACAAGACGGCCTACGGCCAGGGCATCGCCGAGGAATTTCAAAAGCGTTTCGTCGAGCGCGGGGGCCGGGCGCTGGCGTTCGACGGGGTGCAACCCGGGGACAAAGATTTTAAAGCCCTTCTCACGCGCGTCAAGGGGCTCAAGCCCGAAGCGATTTTTTATGGCGGGACCTTTACGGAGGGGGCTTTGATCCTCCGCCAGGCGCGGGAGATCGGGTTTTCCTGCCCCTTTGTGACCGGGGAAAACAGTTACGATCCCGATTTCATCGCCATCGCCGGACCGGGCGCCGAGGGCGCCTACGTCACGTACCTGGGCCGCCCGGCGGACCTTTTGCCCAGCGCCAAAATTTTCGTCGAAAAATTTCAAGCGCGGTACCCCGGCGAACCGATCCGGGCCTACGACCACTACGGCTACGAAATCGCCAACATCCTGATCGCCGCCATGGAGAAAGTCGGTCCCGACCGCGCGAAGATCATTGCCGCCCTCCAGGGGCTGACCTACGACGGGGTGTTGGGCACCACGACCTTCGATGAGAAGGGCGATACGCTCAACAAAACCATCAGCGTGTTTGTCGTTCGGAAGGGGACGTTTGTCCCGGCGGATTTGTAGCGCGGGCGGGCGGCTGTGGGCCGCCCTCGTTTTGACCGGTTGTTTGGCGCCCGCGCCCCCGCGGCGGGTCCCCGCGGGGCCCCTCCTTCCTTCCACGCAATACGGCCTGCCTTTGGCCCACCCCCGAATCCTCTCTCCCTACGGCCCCCGTGGGCGGCGTTTTCATGTGGGCATCGATTTGATCCAGACCCGCGGCGGGGGCGACCCCATCCTCGCCTCCCGCGACGGCGTCGTGGAGGAAGCGCGCGTGCGGCGGGGGTACGGGAAAACGGTGTTGTTGCGGCACGAGGACGGCTGGTTCACCCGCTACGCCCACGCCCGGAAATTGAACGTGCGGGTCGGCCAGCGGGTGACGCGCGGCGACGTGCTGGGCTGGGTCGGCCGCACGGGCCGCGCCACCACCGCCCACCTCCACTTTGAAATTTTAAAACCGAACCGAAAAACCGTCGACCCCAAGCCCCGGCTCTTCCCGGCGGCGACCCCTTCAAAAAGATAAAATCCCGTCGGCCATGACCGCCGCCTTGCTTCTGGAGCAATTGATCAACGGCCTCACCCTGGGGGGGATCTACGCCCTGGTGGCGCTCGGCTACACCCTCGTCTACGGCGTCCTCCGCATGATCAACTTCGCCCATTCCGAGTTGTTTATGGGCGGCGCGGTCGTGGGCTGGGCGGTCTTGACCGTGTTCCCCGTTCACGGCGTGGGGGCGGTGGCCCTCACCTTCGTCACGGCGATGGCGGTCGTTGGGGGCTTCGCGGTTTTGCTCGACCGGGTGGCCTACGCCCCCCTGCGTCGCGCGCCGCGTCTCATGCCCCTCATTTCGGCCATCGGGGCCTCGCTTGTCCTGCAGAACGCCGTGTTCCTGTGGCGCGATAATCAGCTGCCTTTCCCTTCCCCGGTGTCCGTCCGGACGCACGCCCTGGGGCCCGTGACCGTCACCGACATCCAAATATTTATCATCGCCACGAGCGTGGCGCTCATGGCGCTGTTGACGGTTTTCATTCAAAAAACCCGGATGGGAAAAGCCCTGCGCGCGGTCTCTCAGGACGCGGCCACCGCCGAGCTCATGGGGATCCCCGTCAGTCGGTTGATCGCCCTCACGTTCTTTATCGGCGGAGCCCTGGGGGCGGCCGCGGGGGTGTTGAACGGACTTTATTACGGATCGGTCAAATACAACATGGGGTTCGTCCCGGGGGTCAAGGCGTTCACGGCCGCCGTCTTGGGCGGCATCGGCAACGTGCCGGGGGCCATGCTCGGCGGATTTTTGCTGGGGCTCGTGGAGGCCCTGGGCGTGGCTTTTTTGCCCGAACCGGCGTGGAAAGACGTTTTTGCTTTCGGGCTTCTGATCCTCGTGTTGGTGGTGCGCCCCGCGGGGCTTTTGGGGGAAAATGTCGCCGAGAAAGTCTAAAATCCTGGCGGGCGTCGTCTCCACCGCCGCGTTCTTGGCGCTGCCGCTCGTGATCCAGGACACCTCCTGGGGGTTTGTGATCCGCCTTCTCGGGGTCATGGGGCTCTACGGCCTTCTGGCCCTCGGCGTGAATATGGTGTTGGGGTACGTGGGATTGTTGGATCTTGGTTTTATGGCGTTCTACGCCATCGGGGCCTACACGACGGCGCTGTTGTCGATCCACGGCTGGAGCTTCTGGCTGTGCGTGCCCGTGAGCGTGGTCGTGGCCATGGGTTTGCGCGCCCTGTTGGGATGGCCCGTCCTTCGCTTGCGCGACGATTACCTGGCCATCGTCACCCTGGGTTTCGGCGAAATCGCCCGCATCACCCTCAACAATTGGGACGGCTTGACGAACGGTCCGAAAGGCTTGAGTCTCCTGTCGTCGACCCGGGTGCCTCCCCTGGGGTTTTTCGGGGCCGACCTGCACACCAACACGCATTTCTTCTATTTGATTTTCGCGTTTTTCGCCCTGGGGGTGTTGGTGTCCTGGCGGCTCGACCGCTCGCGCATCGGCCGGGCTTGGATCGCCCTGCGGGAAGACGAACTCGCGGCCCAGGCCATGGGGATCAACGGCCCCAAATTGAAAAATCTGGCCTTTGCCCTGTCGGCGGCCTACGCCGGGGTGGCCGGCGCGATTTTCGCGCGTTGGGAAAATTTCGTCACGCCCGAATCCTTCACCTTTTGGGAATCGGCCCTGTTGGTGGCCATGGTGGTCTTGGGCGGCCGGGGGTCTTTGGTGGGGGTGTCCCTGGGGGTGGCGCTCATCGTCGGGTTGCCGGAAGTCCTTCGGTCGGACCTCTTTCGTTGGGCGGGCGGCATTCAAGCGGTGAACGCCCGCTATTTAATTTTCGGCGCGATCCTCATGGTGGCGGCGATCTTCCGTCCCCAGGGGCTGTGGCCCCGCGCGGCCGACCGCGCCCCCCGGAAGGACTGACGTGCGTCTTCTGTCCGTGCGGGGGTTGACGAAGCGATTCGGCGGCGTGACCGCCCTGGAAAACGTCGACCTTGCCGTCGACGCGGGCGAAATCGTGAGCGTCATCGGGCCCAACGGCGCGGGCAAAACGACGTTTTTTAATTTATTGACGGGATTTTATCGGGCCGACGCGGGCCGCGTGGAATTTTCCGGCGAACGCATCGACGACCTGCCCGCCCACCGCATCGTCAAACGCGGGCTCGCCCGCACGTTCCAAAACATTCGCCTGTTCCCCCGCATGACGGCCTTGGAAAACGTCATGGTGGGCCGGCATTGCCGCACCCGCTCGGAACTGTGGCCGGCGCTCTTCCGCACCCGGGCTTTTTACCGTGAGGAACGGGAAATCCGCCGCACCGCCGAGGAACGCTTGCGCGCCGTGGGTCTCGAGGCCCACGCCCACACCCCGGCCCAGCACTTGTCTTACGGCGACCAGCGCCGGCTGGAGATCGCCCGCGCCCTGGCCACGGAGCCCCGCCTTCTCCTTCTCGATGAGCCCAACGCCGGCATGAACCCCCGCGAGAGCCTCACCTTGATGGAAACCATTCGGGGCTTGCGGCACGAAGGGGTGACGATCTTGTTGATCGAGCACGCCATGCGCGTCGTCATGGGCGTGTCGGACCGGGTCGCCGTCCTGGATTACGGCAAGAAGATCGCCGAGGGCAAGCCCGCCGATGTCCAAGCGGACCCGCGCGTCATTGAGGCCTACTTGGGGGCGGGGCGGTCCGATGCTTAACGTCAGCGGACTGCGGGTTTCCTACGGCCGCAAGGCCGAGGTCCTCCACGGGGTGGATTTCTCCGTTGAGAAAGGCGAAATCGTGTGCTTGATCGGCGCCAACGGCGCGGGGAAAAGCACGCTTCTCAAGACCCTCTCGGGCCTCTTGCGTCCCGACGCGGGGACGGTGTCGTTCATCGGGGAGAGGGTCGACGGCCGTCCGGCCCACGCCGTGGCGGCCCGGGGGTTGGCGCACGTCCCGGAGGGACGGCGCATTTTTCCGCGACTGACCGTTTTGGAGAATCTGGAGATGGGAGCGTTCCTCCGTCCGGATCCGATGGAGCGGCGGCGCTCTCTCGACCGGGTCACGGCCCTTTTCCCGGTGTTGGGACAGAGGCTCGGCCAGGCCGGCGGCACGCTCTCGGGCGGGGAACAGCAAATGCTCGCCATCGGCCGGGCGCTGATGGCGCGGCCGACGCTGTTGATGCTGGATGAGCCGTCCATGGGATTGGCGCCTCTCGTGGTGGAAAAAATATTTTCCATCTTGCGGGACATTCATCGGGAGGGGACCACGATCCTGCTGGTGGAGCAAAACGCGAACGAAGCCCTGCGGCTCGCCCATCGGGGGTATGTGATCGAAACCGGCCGGCTGACCCACGCGGGAACGGCCGCCGCCCTGCGGGGCGACCCGGCGGTTCGAAACGCCTACCTGGGCGTGGCTTAACCCGTCCGCCATGGCCGACGTTCTCTCGCGTGGTGGCGGGCCCCGGTTGGAATTGATCTGTGTGGGCTCCGAACTCCTCATGGGAAAACTCAACACCCACGGGGCGTACTTATCCTCTTTGCTGGAAGACCTGGGGGTTCCCCTGGCGCGCGAGACCACCGTGTCCGACGATCCCGTCGACATGGCCGACGCCTTCGCCGCCGCCTGGCGGCGGTCGGACGTCGTCCTGAGCGTGGGGGGACTCGGGCCCACCTTCGACGACGTGACTCGCGACGTCTGGGCGCGGGTGTTGCGTCGGCCCCTGGGGTTCCGTCCCGCGCTCCTCCGCGTCGTCCGCGACCGGTTTCGCCGTCGGGGCCTGCCCATGCCCCCCGCGAACCGCCGACAGGCGTACCTGCTGGGCGGCGCGGTCGCCCTGCCCAACGACGTGGGGACGGCGCCGGGACAGCGGTTGGACCTGGGGCGCAAAACCTTGTTTCTTTTTCCCGGTCCCGGCGCGGAACTTAAACCCATGGTCGCGCGGGACCTTGTGCCTTTTTTGCGCGGTCGCGGGAAAGGCGCGCGGCGCACCCGCGTGTGGCGGCTTATCGGCCGGCCCGAAAGCGCCGTGGATCAGCGGTTGCGGGCTCTTTTAAAAGATCGACCGGTGTTGGGGGGGACCACCTGGGGCATCTTGGCCCACGACGGCGTGGTGGACGTCAAGATCACCGCCGGCGCCGAAAGCGCGTCCCGCGTGGACGCCGTCTTGTCGCGGTGGGATGCGGTGTTGCGGGGGGAGTTCGGCGCGGATATTTTCGGCGAGGGGGCCCAGACCCTGGCCGAAGCCCTGGAGGCCCGGCTGGCGGCGCGGGGGGAAACCCTCGCCGTGGCGGAGTCCTGCACGGGCGGGCTCGTGGCCAAACAATTGACCGATGTGCCGGGGAGTTCCCGGGTGTTTTGGGGCGGCGTGGTGGCTTATGACAACCGGGCGAAAGGAAAGCTCTTGGGGGTGCCGTCGACGGCGCTGGCGCGGTCGGGGGCCGTGTCCGCGGCGGTGGCCCGGGCCATGGCGGACGGCCTGCGCCGTCGGGCGGGTGTCCATCACGCCCTGTCGATCACGGGCGTGGCGGGGCCGTCGGGCGGATCAAAAGAAAAACCCGTGGGGCTCGTTCACGCGGCTTGGGCGAGCCGGGACAGCGTGCGCCATTGGAGAAAATTATTTCTAGGGAATCGGACGGAAATCCGGGAACGGGCCGCCCGGTGGCTGTTGGACGCCTTGCGGCGGGAGCTTATTTAGACCGGACGCCGTAGCGGTCGCGCCAGCGGAGAACTTCCCGCACGAGACCGGCCGCCAGGTCGATGGATCGGGGGTCTTTCCGTCGAAGCAGGCGAAGCAATTTGCCTTCCTTGGTGTCTTCGGTCGGAGGGGCTTTCTTAAAGGACGGGGTGTTGATTAAGTCCCCGATCGGCACGCCAAGCCCGCCCGCCACGCGGTGGAGCGTGGTCAAGGTGGGGTTGCGTTCGCCGCGTTCCAGGCCGCCGATGTAGGTCCAATGCAACCCGCAGCGGTTGGCCATTTCTTCCTGGGTCAACCCCTTGCGTTTGCGCAACAAGCGGATGCGCGCGCCCATCTCTTTTTTTACGTTGATCGTCGTCATAGGAAGACTATAAATATAGTATACAAAAGTATGAGATCGAAATGGGGTCAAAATTTTCTGGTGAGCGAAGGGGTCTCGCGGCAAATTGTCGAGGCCCTGGGCCCCGCCCCGCGCGTGGTCGAAATCGGTCCCGGCAAAGGGGCGCTCACCGAACATCTCTTGCCGCGAACGACCGACCTCACGGTCGTGGAATTGGATGAGCGCCTCGCTCAGACGCTCAAAGCCCGCTGGGGCTACCACCCCCATTTTCGGGTGGTGAACCGGGATTTCTTGGAATGGGAATTCCCTCCCGCGGGGGATCCCCTTCGGTTCATCGGCAATCTTCCCTACTCGGCGGCCGCCGCCATCGTCCAAAAAGTTCTCGCCGGGGACGGGTGGGACCGGGCGGTGTTCATGGTTCAAAAGGAAGTCGCCGAGCGGATGACCGCCCAACCGGGGGGGAAGGATTGGGGCCTTTTGGCTTTGTCCGTCCAGTCCCGGGCTCGGGCGCGAAAGTTGTTCCATGTGCAGCCGGGGGCTTTCCGTCCCGCGCCCCGGGTCGTATCGACCGTGATCGAACTGGTTCGGGCGGTCCCGCCGTCGGTGGGTCGGATCGAGCCTTTCTTTCGGGTGGCGCACGCCGCTTTCGGCCAGAGGCGAAAAAATTTATTGAACAGTTTGTCCCACGGTTTGGGGGTTGAAAAGGGCGTCATCGGCGCCGCCCTCGCGGCGGTGGGAATCGCCCCCACCCGGCGGCCGGAAACGGTGGATTTGGAAGGGTTTAAGCGGCTGACGGACGTCCTATTCCCAGGGGACGTCCATGCAGAGGATGTGGTTATTGTTCCCGGCGTCTCGAAAAACACCGGACAAGGTGACGCAGAGGTTCCCCGAGGCCAGTGACACGTAGGGGTCCGTTCGGAAACGGTTCATAAAACCGTCCATCAACAAATACACGTATTCCTTCATGGAATGGTCCGCCCCCCGGCGGGCTGGGTGAAACAGCGCACTCCGTTTGAAGGCCACGCCCGGGCGCACGTGGGTCTGCGACACCTGGAGGCCCGCGGGGTTCACCGTGAACAGACACTCCACCGTCGATCCCTCCTGAACGACCCGCCCCAACACCGCGTCAAAATCCTCGGGACGCGCCCCGGCCAGGGCCCGCAGACCCGTCGACAGGAGGGTGTCGGTTTCGCGCACGCGTTTCTGGAATGCCTTGGATTTTTCCACGGACGACGTTTTGTGCCGGGCGGCGAGGGTGTCGATGCGGTCCCCGATGTCCGCTTCCGCGTCGCTAAAAAACGACCCCTGCAGCATGTCCACGCCCAGGTCCAGGGCCGCTAGGGCCTGCGATTCGGCGCCGATCCCTTCCGCCACGATCAAAGCCCCGATTTTTCGCGAGAGAGCGACCAGCGATTTGACGATTTCCCGCGCGAAGAACGTTTTATCCAGAGATTCCCCCAGCCCCGCGCTGACCTTGATCATATCCGGGTGCGTGAGGGTCAAGCGTTCCAGGTTTGAATGACCCTCGCCCAATTCCCGCAGAGCGATCAAAAAGCCCTGGGCCCGGTACCGGGCCACGAAATCTTTTAGGGCGGAGGCGTCTCCCACCTTGGATTCGCGAATGGCGATCACGATGTGGGACGGGTCGAGGGCTAGGTCGGCGACGAGTTGGCCCACGTGGCCGGACCCGGCCACCCCTTGGTCCAGGACGGAGGTTTCAAACCCCAACAGCAAGAGGCCCGGCGCGCCGGCCGCTTTGAAGGTGTTGAGAGCTTCCCGGCGGAACCAGCGATCGAAAGCGACGGTCTCTCCGGCGTGCGCGATCTCCTGACGGACGGCCTCGGGGCGGAAACCCGCGGGACCCGACAGTCGGGCCTCGCATCCGACCGACGCCCTCTGTTTGATGGACACCAGGGGTTTAAGGACAACACGCAGACCGCGTTCCTGTATGAACGTCTCCAGATTCATGGGGTCATTGTGCCAAACGCGGACCTCCCATAAAAGCGCCCCGGGGTCGGGGGACACCCGGGGCGCTTCGTCCACGCGGGCGGGGCGGCCGCCCGCGGGACAGGGGGGTCGGGCGTTTAGAACGAGAAGAGAACCTGGGCGCCCAGGGTGCTCTGCACGTCGTCGGCCGCGCCGTCGGCGTCCGTGAAGACCTTGTCCGTGGATTGATCTTGCCGGAACTCCAGGCGGTAGGTGACGTCTTTCATTTTGTACTGCAGGGTCGCCGTGTAGGAGTTCACCGACTGGTGAACGGGGCCGAGAGGCGTGAGGCGGGAGCCCTCGTCGTCGAAGTTCTCGTAGCGGAGCGTGCCCGACAGGGTGTCCGAGAACAGGTAGTTGGCGTAGAGCGCCACGCCGGCCCAGTTGGCCGTGGTGTCGTCCGACGCCGTGGGCTCGAACGCCGCGCCTTCTTCGACGCCCCAATCCGCGTTGGCCAAGAGTGTCAGCTTGTCGGTGGGGGTGTACTTGACGATGGCGTCCACCAAGCCGCGGGCCAGTTTCTCCGTGCTGCCCGTCCCGGGGGTGGCGAATTCCGGGGAAGCGACTTCGGGTCCGTAGGCGCCGCCCACGATCACGCTGACTTTCGGGAGGGTGTTGACAGCGGCTTGGGCCAGGAACGTCTTCCCTTTGTTGTTGTCGGCGCTGGCGTCCCAGGCGTTGACCACGCCGGCGGTGACGTTGTATTTGCCGTCCAGGAAGCCCTTGTCGAGCTTCACGCCCGTGTGCACGAGCGGGATGGCGTTCGTGAAGAGCAGGCCGCGGGAACTGTTGTAGTTGTCCTTGGCTTCGATCACTTCGGCGCCGAAGGGCGTGACGAATTTGCCCACGGTCAGGGTGCCTTTGGTGAGCGGGCAGGTGAAGGCCAGGAACGCCTGTTGCAGGTTGACCTGGTCGTTGCCCGAGCCGTCAAAGAACGACACGACCGAAGCGTCGTTCCCGTAGCCCACGTCGACGCGGTAGCTCACGTCGGAAGCGGTTTTGCCGGTGGCGACCAGCTCGGCGTATTGCAGCGTCAGGCTGTTGGCGTTGGCGTCAAAGGCCCGGTAGAGGCTGGTGTCGAGGCCGTTGAAGTTGTAGCTGTACCCCATGTCCACGCTGCCGGAGATCGTGGGGCCTTCGGCCCGGGCGGCGCCCAGGCTCACGGCCGCGATCGCGAGGGACAACGCGGTGCGGTTGATGCGTGTGATGCGTTTCATGTGACTTCCTCCTGTGGATCGGGGCCGTTCAAACCTTCCCCCGTTGTGTCCGCCGTGGGCGGAAATAAAAAAGGCGTTCGGCGCGGTGCTTCGCGCGCGAACGCCTTCGTTCGTTAAAGAAAAAGTCCTCCCGCTCGTCGTGAGGGGGAGGACGTCGATGTCCTTCAAAAGCCGGTGCGGCCGGGGCCGCGACACGTCGCTGTGTTGTGCGGAATGTTAACACAAGGAGCCCGGCGTGTCAAACATTTTTTTTGGGGCGCGCCCGGGGGCCCCATTTTGTGTATAATGGTTCCCGTAATCCTTCCTCGGCCGACAACGACGTCCGCCGAAAAACCCGCCGACGACGCGGGAGGCCGTACCACCGGCGGCGCGAGCCGCCCTCCAAAACTCTATCGAGTGTGAGGTCATATATATGTCCAAGAAATCCTCTGTTTCCTGCTGCGGCGAGGCGTGCGCCACGGACGTGAATTTAACGGAAGTCTTCGGGGCGAATGTTTTTTCGGACCGCGTGATGAAAAAAGTGCTGCCCAAACCGGTGTACGCCACCCTGCAGAAGGTGATGGCGGGTGAAGCCGAATTGACCTTGGCGACCGCGAACGTCGTCGCCCAGGCCATGAAAGATTGGGCTTTGGAGCACGGTTCCACCCACTACACCCACTGGTTCCAGCCCTTGACCGGAAAGACCGCCGAAAAACACGACAGCTTCCTGGAGCCCCAGCCCGACGGTTCCGCCATCGCGGAATTCTCCGGTAAGCAATTGATCAAAGGCGAACCGGACGCGTCGAGCTTCCCGTCGGGCGGCATTCGCGCCACCTTTGAAGCCCGCGGCTACACCGCCTGGGACACGACCTCCCCAGCCTTCCTGAAGGAAGACGCTGCCGGGAACGTGACCCTCACCATCCCCACCGCCTTCGTTAGCTACACCGGCGAGGCGTTGGACAAGAAAACCCCGCTGTTGCGGTCCATGGAGGCGATCAACCGTCAGGCGCTCCGCGTCTTGCGCGCCTTGGGCAACAAGAAATCAAAGCGCGTTGTTTCGACGGTGGGACCCGAGCAGGAATACTTCTTGATCGATAAATCCTACTTCGACCGCCGCACCGACTTGCAACTGGCCGGCCGCACACTCTTCGGCGCCGCCGCCCCCAAGGGGCAGGAGCTCGAAGACCAGTACTTCGGCGCGATCAAGGACCGCATCTCCAAGTTCATGAAGGAGCTCGACATCGAGCTCTGGAAAATGGGGATCTCTTCCAAGACCAAGCACAACGAAGTGGCCCCGGCCCAATATGAAATGGCCCCCATCTTTACCCTCTCGAACATCGCCGCCGATCACAATCAGCTGGTGATGGAGACCATGCAGAAGGTCGCACTCCGTAACGGGCTCGTTTGTCTCCTGTACGAAAAGCCCTTCGCGGGCGTCAACGGATCGGGCAAACACAACAACTGGTCGATGGCCACGGACGACGGCCAGAACCTGTTGGAGCCCGGCCACACGCCCCACGACAACGAGCAGTTCCTGACCTTCCTGGCCGCCGTCTTGACCGCGGTGGACCGCCACGCCGACAAGCTCCGCGCGGGCGCCGCCAACCCCGGCAACGACCTGCGCTTGGGCGCCAACGAGGCCCCGCCGGCCATTATCTCGATCTTCATGGGCGACCAGCTCACGGTGATCCTCGACAACATCGCCAAAGGCAAGAAGTCCGAGTCCCGAGGGCAGCAGTTCCTGACCATCGGGGCCGACGCGCTGCCGAAGCTGCCCCTCGACAACACGGACCGCAACCGCACTTCGCCCTTCGCCTTCACCGGCAACAAGTTCGAGTTCCGCATGGTGCCGTCCTCCATGTCCATCGCCGATGCGAACACGATCATCAACACGATCGTGGCAGAGGCTTTGGATGAATTCGCCGACCGCTTGGAAAAGGCCAAGGACCTGGACAAGGAAGTCAACGCCATTGTCCGCGAGGCCGCCCAAAAACACAGCCGCGTGATCTTCAACGGCAACGGGTATTCCGAAGACTGGGTCACCGAGGCCGCCAAACGGGGCTTGCCCAACATCAAGTCTTCCATTGAGGCCCTCAAGGCCCTGGCCAACGACAACGCCGTGGCCTTGTTTGAGAAGTACAAGGTCCTCTCCGGCCGGGAACTCCACTCCCGCTACGAAATCGGATTGGAGCAATACGCCAAGCACATCAACATCGAGGCCCGATGCGCCATCGCCATGACCAAAAATGAGTACATCCCGGCGGTGATCGAGTACACTCGCTTCCTGGCGGAGACGATCAACCAAGTCAAGACCGCGGGCGGGGAGCCCAAGGTGCAGAGCGCCCTGTTGGGCGATGTCGGCGTCCTGCTGGCGTCGGCGTCGAAAAAGTTGGCCGCGCTCGAGTCGGCCTTGGACCGGGCGAACGCCGCCGATGACCTGGAAAAGAAAGCCGCCGCGTTCCGCGACAGCGTGTTCGGCGCACAGATCGACCTGCGCAAGGACATCGACGCGTTGGAGACGATCCTGCCGCGGGACCTCTGGCCGGTGCCGACCTACCAGGAAATGTTGTTCAACATCTAAAAAAAGATTCAACGACGAAGGCCGCGCCGGCGACCCCGGCGCGGCCTTCGTTTTTGTTATCATCACGCGCCATGGACATCGTCAGCCCCACCGATTTGACCGACCGATTGGCCCGCGCCCAAGCCGCCCTGGAGCGGTTGAGGAGGTTTCTTTGACGTTCCGGGCAAGCGGGAACAGCTGATCGCGCTCGAAGCGCGGGCCGCGGCGGCGGACTTTTGGAACGACAACCAAAACGCCCAACGGGTTTTGAAGGACACGGCCGCCATCAAAGGCGCCCTTCAACGATTTGACGAATTGAACCGCCAGCACGGCGACGCGGTCGCGTTGCTGGAACTCTGCCGGGAGGGCGGCGGCGACGCCGAATGGGCGGAGTTGGCCCAGGGGGTGGCTCGTTTGGAATCGGGCATCGAGGAGCGTCTCTTCCGCGCCAAGTTGTCCGACCGCATGGACGCCAAGAACGCCATCGTTACCCTGCACGCGGGCGCGGGGGGGACGGAATCCTGCGACTGGGCGGAGATGCTGTTCCGCATGTTTACCCGGTGGGCGGAGAAAAACGGTTTCACGGTCACCGTGGCCAGTCTGGCGCCCGGCGAAGGCGCCGGGTTCAAACGGGCGGAGTTTTTGGTCGAGGGGGAATTCGCTTACGGGCATTTGAAGTCCGAGGCCGGCGTCCACCGCTTGGTGCGGGTCTCCCCTTTCGACGCCAACGCGCGGCGCCACACCTCTTTCGCGGCCTGCGACGTCATCCCCGAAGTCGACGACGACGTCCAGATCGATATTAAGGAAGCCGACCTGAAGGTCGACACGTTCCGTTCCGGCGGCGCCGGCGGCCAGCACGTCAACAAGACGGAATCCGCGGTCCGCATCACCCACCTGCCCACGGGGGTGGCGGTGGCTTCGCAAATCGAACGGAGTCAGCACAAAAACCGTGCCATGGCGCTCAAGTTGCTTAAAGCGAAGCTCTACGATCTGGAGATGGAGAAACAGCGCGCCGCGGCCGAGCGCCACTACGACGACAAAGGCGACATCGCCTGGGGCAATCAAATCCGCTCCTATGTTTTTATGCCCTACCAGATGGTTAAAGATTTGCGCAGCGGCCACGAAACGAGCCAGATCCAGGCGGTGATGGACGGCGACCTGAACCCGTTCATCCACGCCTATTTGGAGTGGAAGCTGTCGGGGGCGCCGCCGCGGCGCTCCGCTATTGATAATTCGTAAAACAGCCCCTATAATGGGGGGACCGCGGGCGTACTCCGCCCCCGGAGGAGGATGACATGACCACCCCGACGCCGAACTACAAAGCGATGCGGCGAAATTATCTCGTCAACCGCCGTTTGCAGATCAAGTACGCCGTCATGATCGGCGCCGTCCTGGCCCTCGTCCTGGTGTTGATGGAAGCCCACACCTTTTTGATCCTTCGGTCGGCCGAAGCGGAATTCGCCAACCCGGCCCTGATCGAGCCCTTGCGGTCGCTTCAGATGTGGATGTTGGCCAGCGGATTGATCTACATGATCGTGATTCCGATTCTGTCGATCTTTATATCCCACAAGATCGCCGGGCCCCTTTACCGGTTTGAAAAAACCTTGCGCGAGGCCCTGGAAACCGAAGGCCCCCTGCGGCCCATCCACCTGCGGGACGGCGACGAGTTGCAGGGCTTGGCGGAATTGATCAATAAGTTGTTCGAGCGGTTGAACCAACACCGCAAGTAACCGTCCCCCGGGGCGGGCCGGCCGGGAGGGCCGCGCCGCACACATGGCGAAAATTTTGGTTGTTGACGATGAGCGCGAAACCGCGCAGCTGGTGGCCATCATCCTGGAAAAGGAAGGCCACCAGGTGGTGCAGGCGCACAGCGGCCCCGAGGCCCTGGACGTCCTGCATCGCGCGCTCACCCCCGATTTGATCCTCAGCGACGTGACCATGCCCGACATGGACGGGTACACCTTTGTTTCGCAGCTCCAGGCCGAGGAAGGCACCCGCGATATTCCCGTGGTGATGCTCACCGGCCGCGACGGCATGAAGGAGACGTTTCAACTTTTCACCAATGTGCTCGATTTCATCTCCAAACCCTTCGACGCGAAGGAACTCCGCACCCGCGTTCAATCGGCGCTCGCCAAGCGCCCCCCGCGTTAAACCACGTCCGTGACGTCCCCCGAACCACCGCACATCGCGCTGGATGATTTGATGGCCCAACGCCGGGCCAAACTGGACGCCGTGCGCGCCCGGGGCGGGAACCCTTTCCCCACGCGGTTCGACGACGCCGCGCGCGCCGCGGACATCCTGGCCCGCTACGCCGCATTGCCGGCCACCGGCCGCGCCGAGGAAACCGTCGCCTTCGCCGGCCGCCTCATGACCCGCCGGGACATGGGCAAGACGATCTTCGCGCACCTCCAGGATCTGTCCGGCCGTTTGCAGATTTACCTCAAGAAAGACGAGCTGGGAGACGCCTTCGCTTCTTTCCAGGAGACGGTGGATCTGGGGGACCATGTGGGCGTCACCGGCTTCGCGTTCCGCACCCGCACGGGCGAAATCACGTTGCACGTGAAGAGTTGGACCTTTTTGTCCAAGGCCCTTCGGCCCCCGCCGGAGAAATTCCACGGTCTGACCGACGTGGAGGTCCGCTACCGCCGTCGCGAGGTCGATCTGTTTTCCAACGACGAATCGCGGGCGCGTTTCCTGGCGCGCCAGCGGATCGTGGCGTCCCTGCGGGCCAGCTTGGCCGATCGCCGGTTCCTGGAAGTCGAAACCCCCATTTTGCAGGCGGTGCCCGGCGGGGCGGCCGCGCGGCCCTTCACCACGCACCACAACGCGCTCGACGCGCGCCTCTACATGCGCATCGCGCCCGAACTGTTTTTAAAGCGCCTCCTCGTCGGCGGTCTGGAGCGCGTTTACGAGATCGGTCGGGCCTTTCGCAACGAAGGCATCGACACCCGCCACAACCCCGAATTCACGATCCTCGAGGCCTACCAGGCCTACACCGACATGGGCGGCATGATGGATTTGACGGAGACCTTGTTGCGCAACGCCGGCCGCGCCGTCAAAGGGGACGGCGCGCCCTTGACGTTCGCCTATCGGGGACGGTCCGTGGATCTCGACGCGCCTTTCGCGCGCGTCTCTCTGCCCGATCAATTTAAGGCCCTCGGGTTGGACTACGCGGACCTTTGCCGCCGCAACGGTTTCCGCGACGCGGCCCGCGGCCTCGGTCTCGACGTGGAGGGCCTCCCCGACGCCAAATGCTTCGACGCGATTTTGGACGAGCGGATTCTTCCCCACCTGCCTTCGGCGGCGTTCCTTTTCGGCTACCCGGCCCTCTTTTCGCCCCTGGCCAAGGCGTCGCCCGAGACCCCCGACATCGCGGAGCGGTTCGAGCTCTTTTTGTGCGGCGAGGAAGTGGCCAACGCCTATTCCGAACAGAACGATCCCGACGTGCAACGGCGGCATTTCGAAGCGCAGGCCAAGCAGCGCCAGGCCGGCGACGAGGAAGCCATGCCCGCCGACGAGGAATTCGTCATCGCCCTCGAACACGGCATGCCGCCCGCCGGGGGCCTCGGCATCGGGGTGGACCGCCTGACGATGATCCTCACCGGCACCGACTCGATCCGCGACGTCATCCTCTTCCCGCTCCTGCGCGCTCCGACGGAGGCCTGAGGCCCTTTGCCGCGTTTTTCGGTGGCGATGGTCGCGGACGATTTCCTCCCGGCCGTCACCGGCGTCGGTGTCCACGTTCAAAAAGTATCGGCCGAACTTGCCGCCCGCGGGCATCGGGTGGTCGTCATCACCAGCCGTCGAAAAAATCAACCCGATCGCGAACGCTGGGGAAACGTGGCGGTCGAGCGGGTGTTCTCCCTGCCCGTGTTCGGTTTCCACCAAGCCCTCCCGGCGGCGGCCACCTTGCGCCGAATCTTCCTTCAGCACGGCGTGGGCATCGTTCATTTCCATTATTTGGGACAGATGATGCTGCGGGGGGTGGCCCTGGCGCGGGACATGGGCCTGCCCACCGTGTACACCGCGCACATGTCCGTCGATCACCTCACCCAGCCGGCCCCCTTGCGCCCCTTTCGTTCCCTGCTGCTTCGCCGCATCGTTCGCGCCTACGACCGGTTCGACGACGTCGTTTGCGTTTCTTCCGAGCACGCCGAACAGGTGCGCCGCTCCGCCGTCGCCGCGCGGGTGCACCATATTTCCAACCCCGTGTCCTTCCGCGGCGACGAGGCGTCCGTCCCCGAGCCCCGCGGGTTCACCGTCTTGTACGCGGGACGCCTCCATCCGGAAAAGAACCTGGGTCTTCTCCTTCGCGGGTTCGCCGCGTTGCCGGCGGCGGGGCCGGCGGATCAATTGTGGATTGCGGGCCAGGGGTCCATGGAAAAAGAATGGCGCGCGCTCGCCCGGGATCTGGGCCTGGGGGCCCGCGTCAAATTTTTGGGCCACGTGCCCCACGAACGGTTGGCCGACCTCTACGCGGCCTGCGACGTGTTCGTTCTGCCCTCGCTGGTCGAAACCCAGGGTCTGGTGGCGTTGGAGGCGATGCGTTTCCGAAAACCCGTGGTCGTGACCGACCGCATTATTTCGGCGCGGGATCTGGTCGACGACGGGCGCACGGGCTACATTGTTCCGGCGGGGGACCCCGCCGTCTTGGCCGAACGGTTGGCGGCGCTGCGCGCGGACCCCGCCCTTCGCGCGCGGTTGGGCGCCGCCGGGTTCGCGAAGTCCGCGCCCCACACCGCCGAAGCGGTCGCGGCGGCCCTGGAAGCCGTGTACGCGCGTTTCGGCGACGACCCGGCCGCGCCCACCTTCCACCGCACGGACCGGACCCTGGACACCCGCCGCCGGTGCGCCTATTGCCAGATCGGGACGGTCGACCGCGCGGGGGACCGCGCGGCCGCCTCCTCGGACCTGCGCCGGTTCAGCGAGGATTTTTTCGCCGTGTGGAAATGCGCGGTCTGCCGCTCGATCCATTCGCTCCCCAAAATCCCTCTGGAGGAGTTTTACAAAGCCTCGCCCTTTCCCCGACGGCGGATCAACCGGTGGAACCGTCGGGCGTTCGAGGGGTTCCGCCGGTGGCTGGCCCGTCGAGGCGTCGGCCCCTGGAGCCGGGTCCTGTTTTACGGGGTGAACGCGGACCTGTTTCGATCCTTCTTCGAGGAAAAAGGGTTTCTTCATTTTATCGCGGTGGATGGGACCCGGGGTGAGCTGCCCCCGACCGAAACGCGCGATCCCGTGGACTGCGTCGTCGTTCTGGATGAAATGGAGCGCCTGGAGGAGCCGCGGCAAATCTTCGAACTCGCGCGGGGAAGGCTGCGGCCGGGGGGGCTGCTGGTGGTGCACACCCAGGACGCCGAGCGCCTCCGTTTGGGGGCGGTGCCGGCCCACGCCCTCCACCAGCCGTTCCGTCTGCACATACCTTCCTGGACGGCCCTGCGCGCCTTGGGGGAAACCCGGGGCTTTCGGGTCCGTTCCATGGAGCGGCGCCATTACCTGGACACCCTGTTTCCCTTCGTGAATTTCCGCGCCTTCAGCGATCTGGCCTTTTTTCGCGACGGGTCCATCGATTCGGCGTTTGACTTTCGACCCCGGGACGTACTAAAGAAGTGGTGGCGGTGGCCGCGTTTCTTCTGGCTGGGGCTCGCGGGCGGTCTGTGGCGCGACGGATCCAACATCCTGGCCGTGTTTGAAAAATCGGAGGATCCCCCGCGGGAGAGCGGGGGGCCGGAGGCTGAGAGTGCGCTTTGAGACGTTTCTCGCGTTGCGGTATCTGAAGGGGGCCCGGCGGGAGCTGGGGGGCTCCCTCACGTCGGTGATCGCCGTGGCGAGCGTGGCCGTGGGCGTGGCCGCGCTCATCGTGACCCTGGCCGTTATGACGGGCGCCCGCGAAGACATACGCGCCAAAATCCTCGGTGCCCAACCCCACCTGCTGGTTCAGCCGATCGGCGAGGCGGGTCTGCCCGCCGTCGATTACGGCGACCGGTTCGCCGGCGTTTCCGACGTGCGGGCCTGGGCGCCCTACGTGTTGGGGCAGGCGCTGGCCCGCAGCGGGCGGGGGGCCCAGGGCGTGGTGGTGAAGGGCGTCGATCCCGACCGGGAGCCCGGCGTCACAGGGTTGGACGGCCGGGTGCGCACCGGGCGATGGGAAGATTTGAAGGCCGCGGGGAAAGAACCCGCCGTGTTCCTGGGCGCGGCGCTGGCGCAAAATTTGGGCGTCTTGCAGGGCGATCGGTTGGTGATGGCGGTGTCCCTGGCGGACACGGGGGCTTTCGGCGGTGTGCCGGCGTTCCACGCCTTCGTTGTGGCGGGCACCGTGGAGACCGGCCTCTACGACTACGACAATTCCCTGGCGGTGGTGTCGTTGTCGGCGGCCCAGCGGTTGTTCCGGTTGGGGGACAACGTTTCCGGGCTGGGGGTCCGCCTGCGCGACGCCGACGCTTTCCAAAAACCCGCCGACGCGTTGCAGCGGCGCTTTTCGTCCCTCGGGCTTGTTCGATCGTGGCTGGGGCTGAACAAGCCGTTGTTCGCGGCGCTGCGGTTGGAAAAAATCGTGATGTTCCTGATTTTGACGCTGATCACGCTTGTGGCGGCGTTCACCATCCTGTCCAATTTGCTGCTCGTGACCGCTCAGCGCACTCGGGAGATCGGTATTCTTCGTGCGATGGGAGCGTCCCGCGCGTCCATTCGGCGGATATTTCTTCGCAAAGGACTGATCATGGGCGGTCTCGGAGCCAGCCTCGGATTGTCCCTGGGGTTGGGAATCGCCCTCTTGCTCAAGCGGTACCAATTCATCAAACTCCCCGCCGACATTTACTACATTGAAAAACTGCCGGCCCGGATCGTCCCGTTGGACGTGGGGGTGGTCGTTCTGGCCGCTTTCGTCATCGTTCTTTTGGCCACCTTGTACCCGGCGCGGGCCGCGGCGCGCCTCGACGCCTTGGACGCCATTCGGCGGGTCGGATGACCGTCGTTCTCCAGGCCGAGGGATTGTCCAAGCGGTTCGGGACCCTGGACGCCTTGCGGGGCGTTTCCTTTGAAATCCGGGCGGGGGAGAGCGTGTGCGTTTGGGGACCGTCGGGCGCGGGCAAGTCCACCTTGCTGCATGTGGCGGGTCTCATGGCCAAGCCCAGCGCGGGGGCCCTGTCCCTTTTCGGCCAACCGGTGGCCTCCTTGGATGACGACGCTTTGGCGCGCCTGCGCAACGAACGCATCGGTTTCCTGTTCCAATTCCATCATCTGCTGCCCGATCTCTCGCTCCTCGAAAATGTTATGATTCCCCTCTTGATTCGTCGTCGGTCCCGGCCCGAGGCCGAAGGCCGCGCCCGGACGCTCCTGGAGCGCCTGGGGTTGGGCGGCCGGTTGGACCATCGCCCGGCGGAAACGTCGGGCGGCGAACAGCAGCGGGCCGCCCTGGCGCGCGCGCTGGTGGGCGAGCCGGGGCTGGTGCTGGCCGACGAACCGACGGGCAATTTGGACCGGGGCATCGGTCGCGAGGTGGAGGCCCTGTTGCGCGAGGAAGTGAAGGCCCGGGGCGCGGCGCTGGTGGTCGTCACCCACGACGAAGGCCTGGCCGCCCAGGCGGATCGGCGGCTCGTCCTGGTGGACGGGCGCCTCGACGGCCCCGCCCGGGCGGGTTGATTCGAATTTTCGTCAATCGGGAGGCGTGAACGTGACTCTTTCTCCTTCGGCGTCGGTGAGCGGTTCCTTGCCGGGCTCTTCGTCCCTTCAAATTTACCTCAACGGGGAATTGGTTCCCAAGGAGCGCGCCGTGGTGTCGGTGTTCGACCACGGCCTCCTCTACGGCGACGGCGTGTTCGAGGGCATCCGCGCCTACAACGGGCGGGTGTTCCGCCTTCGCGAACATCTCGACCGGTTGTACCGGTCCGCCCGGGCCATCGTGCTCGACGTCGGGATGCCGCTCGCCGGCATGCAGGAAGCGGTTTTGTCGACGCTGCGCGCCAACAAGCTGAAAGACGCCTACATCCGCCTCGTGGTGACCCGGGGCGTGGGGGATCTCGGCCTCGACCCCAAGAAATGCCCGCGCGCGACGGTCTTCATCATCGCGGACAAAATCACCCTCTATCCGGAGGAGTGCTACACCCAAGGGCTTGAGGTCAACACGGTGTCCACGCGGCGCACGCCCAGCCAGGCGCTCAGCCCGAACATCAAATCCCTCAACTACCTCAACAACATCATGGCCAAGATCGAAGCGGGTCTCTCTGGAGTGAGGGAGGCGATCCTGCTTTCGACCGAGGGTTACGTCGCGGAGTGCACCGGGGACAACATCTTTTATTTTAAAGACGGCCGCCTGATCACACCCCCGCCGGCCGCGGGCGCGCTCGAGGGTATCACGCGGGCGGTCGTGATGGAATTGGCGGCCGCGGCCGGGATCGCCGTTGAAGAACGGTTTTTCACCCCCTTTGATTTGCATACCGCCGATGAGGTTTTCTTGACGGGCACCGCCGCCGAGGTCGTGCCCGTGGTCAAGATCGACGCCCGCGTCGTCGGCGATGGGCGTCCCGGGGAGCGAACCCGCCGGCTCATCGCGGCGTTCCACGAACTCACACAGCGGGACGGGGTGTTGATCGGCTGAGGGAACTTTTTCGGCCGACGAACGTTCGATTTAAACGGAGGAGCCCATGTCGAATCGATTTACGGAACGCGCCCAGCGCGTCATTTTAATCGCGCAAGAAGAGGCTAAACGCCTCAATCACGACTACGTGGGAACCGAGCATTTGCTCCTGGGCCTGATCGCCTTGGGCGAGGGCGTGGCCGCCCAGGTGATGACCAACTTGGGCGTGGACCAACGCCGCGTCCGGGCGGAAATTGAAAAAATCGTTGGCACCGGCGACAACGTCATGTTGTTGGGCGAAATCCCCTTCACCCCCCGCGCCAAAAAAGTGCTGGAGTTGGCGGTCGAAGAGGCTCAAAACATGGGCCACAACTACGTCGGCACCGAACATCTTTTGCTGGGGCTGATCCGTGAAGAAGAGGGCGTGGCCGCCCGCGTGTTGGAGAACATCGGCGTTCGCTTGGACGTCGTGCGCGAAGAGGTCATCTCGTTGTTGGGGGAGGGCCAGCAAAGCCCGGCCCCCGGCCAGCCCGCCCCGACCCACCCGACCCCGGGCGGGAAATCCAAATCCAAGACCCCGACGCTCGACGAGTTCGGCCGCGACCTCACCCTGATGGCCAAGGAATCCAAACTGGATCCCGTCATCGGTCGGGAGGGGGAAATCGAGCGGGTCATTCAGATTTTGCTCCGCCGCACCAAGAACAACCCCGTCCTGATCGGCGACCCCGGGGTGGGCAAGACCGCCATCGTCGAAGGCTTGGCCCAGCGACTGGCTTCCGACGACGCGCCGGAACTCCTGCACGGGAAAAGGGTCATGACCCTGGATCTCGCGGCCGTCGTGGCGGGCACCAAATACCGCGGCGAATTCGAGCAACGCCTCAAGAACATCATGGAGGAGATCCGCCGGGCCAAGAACCAGATCATTTTGTTCATCGACGAACTCCACACCGTGATCGGCGCCGGGGCGGCCGAAGGCGCCATCGACGCCTCGAACATGCTCAAGCCCTCCCTGGCCCGCGGCGAACTGCAGTGCATCGGCGCGACGACGATGGACGAATACCGCAAGTACATCGAGCACGACGCCGCCCTGGAGCGCCGCTTTCAGCCGATTTTGGTGGACCCCCCCTCGGTGGAGGACACGATCAAAATCCTGAAGGGGCTCAAGGACCGTTACGAAACGCACCACAAGGTGAAATTCGACGACGACGCCCTGAAGGCGGCGGCCGAACTCTCCGATCGGTACATCACCGACCGCTTTTTGCCGGACAAGGCCATCGACCTCATCGATGAAGCGGGCAGCCGCGCGCGCTTGCAGGTGACGCAGCGGCCCCAGGCGCTTAAAGAGCGCGAGGTGGAAATCGACAAGGTGACCCACGACAAGGAAGCCGCCATCGCCGCCCAGGAATACGAAAAGGCGGCCCGGCTGCGCGACAAGGAAAAAGACATGCGCCGCCAATTGGACGAGGCGCGCAAGTCTTGGCGGGAACAGCGGGACGCCACGGTGCCCGGGGTGTCTGGCGAGGACATCGCGGCCGTCGTTTCCAAGTGGACGGGCATCCCCACCATGAAATTGACGGAATCCGAACAGCAAAAACTCGTCCACATGGAGGACGAGTTGCACAAGCGCGTGATCGGTCAAAAGGAAGCGATCCAGGCCATCGCCCAGGCGATCCGCCGCAGCCGCACCGGGCTCAAAGACCCGAAGAAACCCGTCGGCAGTTTCATCTTCTTGGGACCCACGGGCGTCGGCAAAACCGAGCTCGCGCGCGGGTTGGCGGAGTTTTTGTTCGGGAACGAAGACGCCTTGGTCCGCATCGACATGTCCGAATACATGGAGAAGTTTTCCGTGTCGCGGTTGATCGGGGCGCCCCCGGGCTACGTGGGTTACGAAGAGGGCGGTCAATTGACGGAGGCCGTGCGCCGGAAACCGTATTCCGTTGTGCTCTTGGACGAAATCGAAAAAGCCCACCCGGACACCTTCAACATTCTGTTGCAAATGATGGACGACGGCGCTCTCTCCGACAACCTGGGCCACCGGGTGAGTTTCAAAAACACCGTCATCATCATGACGTCCAACGTGGGCGCGCGGTTGATATCCAAAGGCAAATCCCTGGGCTTCCTCGTGCAAGAGGACGCGGCCAAGGATTACGCCGCCATGAAGGACACCGTGATGGAAGAGGTCAAGAAGGCCTTCAACCCGGAATTCTTGAACCGCTTGGACGACATCATCGTCTTCCACCCGTTGACCCGGGAAGACAGTCGGCAAATCCTCGACCTGATGCTCGCCCGGGTGTCGAAGAAATTGGCCGCCCAGGCGCTCACCGTGTCGTTAACCGACGAAGCGAAGGGATTCCTTGTGGAAAAGGGCTTCGACCCCAATTACGGGGCGCGGCCGCTGCAGCGCTCCATTCAGCGTCTCCTGGAAGACCCCTTGGCCGAGGACATCCTCTCCAAGAAAGTCGCGCCGGGAACGTCGATCTTTGTGGACGTGGCCGGGGACGGGCAGAAACTCGTCTTCTCCAACACGCCGCCGCAACCGACCGTTAAAAACGGGTAATCCGTTGGCGTCGCGTCTGGCGCGGCCTTCGCCCTTGCGCGACGCCGCGGGGACGAGGCCCCTCTCTTTCTGCCCATGCGTTGGCGCGCTCCCCTCGGACTGATCTTATTTCTCATGGCCGCTTTGGTCGGTTGGGCGACGTGGGCCCGGCCGCGCCTGGAAGACCGTGCCGCCCCCTGGGTCGCCACCACGGTCGCGCGGGCCCTGGGCCGCCCGGTTTTCGTCGGGTCGGTTCACATCCATCCCTTCCTTCTCTCCGTGACGCTCCAGGATGTTCGGGTCGGCCCCGAAAACGCCCCCGAATTCCGCTGCCGTCGTTGGATCCTGCGAACTGTTTTTTCCTCCGACCCGATGCCTTTTTCCGTTTTGTTTTTCGGTCCGGGCCGTTCCGTGGTGGAGGGGCCGGTCTGGCGGGGCGGGGGGGTGACGTCGAGTCCGGGGTCGGCCGCCGGTTGGCGTTCCCTGCCCTTCCACCGCGTCACGTGGACCGATGGGGAATTTGACATCCCTTTGGGGCCGGGTCGGCCGATCCTCCGGTTGACGGGGGTGGTGGGGGAATTGGGTCTTTCTCCCCACGGGGGTTCCCTGCGCGCCCGGGGCCGGGGGGATCCGGGTCCCTGGCGGCTCGAGTTCAGCGCGGCGGATTCCCTGCGGGGCACGCCGATACTGTCGGGGCGGGGGCGGCTGGTCTTGGACGATGTGGACGTGGGCCTCGCGGCGCCGTGGCTCCCCGACGCGCTGGGGGCGTTCAGCGGCCGCGCCGCCGTGGACATTTCGGCCGTGTTGCGGGATTTTTCCCCGGGGGCCGCCCCGGGGCCTTCGCGGTGGGGCCGATGGAGCCCCCGGGGGGAGATTCGGTTTGTCGACGCCCGTTGGCGTCCCCGCGGGGCCACGGTTCGCGACTGGGGCGTGCCGGTGGCGGGCAAGGTGAGTTTTGAAGGAACGCGGATCCGTTTCCACGACACGGCTTTTCTGGACGGCCTTCGCGTGGAGGGGACCCTGGACGGGATCGGCCCGACGGACCGTCTTGATCTCCGGGCCTCGGCCCGGGACTGGGGATTGGAAAACCTTCGACGGTCCGGCCTGCCGGTGTTTCGATCGTTGCCCCCCGCTGGAAAAATTGAAGGAGAGCTCGTGGTGGCCGGCGCACGGAATCGGCCGGACCTTTCCTGGCGGGCCCGCGGGGAGGCGATGGGGTTCCCCGGTTTTGTGTTGCCGCCGGTGGAGACGACCGGAACCTGGCGGAACGACTGGTTCACGCTTCACGCCGCGGGCCTCTCCGGGACGGTGGAGATCTCGGGGACGCTGCCCGCCGTGGCGGTTTCGACGCGCGCGGCCGCGCATTTGTGGGCGGTCAAAGCCGAAGGCCTTTCCCTCTCGGACGTGGCGGCGGCCAACGGGTGGGACCGGGTGCGGGGCCGCGTGGACGGCGCGTTGTCCCTGCTGCGTCCCGCCGCGGGCTCCGCCACCCGCCCCCGCGCGGAAGGGCGCCTGCGGATCGATGGGTTCGAATGGGGTTTGCACCGGGAAACCTCTCCCGTGGAAGGGCGGCTGGTGTTGGACGAACGGGGCCTTCGCGTGACCGGCGCCGAGGGGGGCCTGCGGCTGCACGCCGAACGCACGAGCGAAGAATGGCGCATCGAATCCCTGGACTACCGCGCCGGGGCGCTCCACCTCTGGGGCACGGGGTTCCTGAGCGACGCCGAAGGGCGCCTCGGATTGCGGGGGGGGATCGAGGGGCTGGCCGCCACCGACTTCCCGCCCATCGGTTCCCGTTTCCCGGACGCCCAAGGCACGTTTTCAGCCGACGGGCAATGGACCGGTCGATGGGACGCCCCCGTGTTTGACGGCGCTCTCCGCTTGGACGATTTTCGCTGGCGCGCGGGCGGGGCGGTCCATCGGTTGCGGGCGGACGTCCACGGAGAGGCGCGTTCCTTCCGCGTCGAGAGGCTGGAATTCGACGAGGCGTTGTCGGCGAAAGGAGAATGGTCGTCGGGACGGGGGCGGTGGAAAGCCCGTTTGGCCCCCACGGCGTTGGGATCGTTGCTGGATTTTCAAAAAAGCCCCTGGCCCGTGGGTGGCGTGGTTTCCGGGGAGATCGATGTCGAGACGGGGTCCCGTCCCGGCTGGGAGGGCGCGGCGCGGTTGGATTGGCGCGACGGCGGGCGCGGTCCCGGGGGATTTGACGCGGCGTCCGCGCGCTTGGTCTTCGCGGGGGACGCGATCGTCTTGGAATCGTTGGAGGCGCGCCAGCCGACGGGGGGGCGCTTGACGGCCCGGGTCGCGGCCGTGCGGGAGCGGGAACCGGGCGGTGGTCGGCCCACGGGGTGGCGGGGGACCGCCGCGGGCGAAGCCACCGGCCTTGATCTGGGCCCGGGCGCCTTTTCGGCCCGTTGGACGGCGGCCGGTGTTCACGAAATCCGCCCGGGTCGCTCTTCGTGGACCGTCACGTCGCCCGGCGTTCGCTGGGGGGCGTGGGATCTGGGGGCCCTGGCCGCCCGCGGCCGCAGGACGCCGGCGGGATGGGGGGTGGACGACGCGCGGTCCGCGCGGGGCGTGGTGGGATCGTTTTGGATCGACGGGAGCAGCCGGACGCTGAGGGGGCAATGGCGGGTCGCCGGGGTGAGTTTGAGGACGGTTCTGCCGGACGCGACCTTCCCCGCGGACCTGCGTCGATCCGAGGTGGACGGCGAAGGTTCGTTCGGCGGCACCTGGTCCCGGCCGGCGGCGGCGGGGCGTTTGACGGCCACGGCGGCTTGGCGCGAGGTGTCCGGGCGCGCGGTGGGCCGGTTTGATTGGACCGACGATCGGCTGACCATTCCCGCCATCACGGCGACCCTGGACGAGGGCGGTGGCGTGACTCTGTCGGGGGCCATCGGCCCTCGGCCCCATCCCGCGGCGGGGTGGGCCGCGCGGCCCCTGCGCGTCGAAGCCCGAGCCGAAAATCTGCGGGCGGAGGGGTTGTTCCGAAGCCTGTCTTTTCCCCGAGGTTGGCGGACCGGCGTGTCCGGCGAAGCGTCGGGATCCGGGTCGTGGACCCATTTTCGGGCGAACGCCCGGGTGACGGCCGATGGGACGAACGCGTTCGGGGAATCGTGGAATGGGGGCGCTTCGGTGCGGTTCGCCTCGCGGACGTTCACTCTCCAGGGGGCCGAGGTGCACACGGCGGAGGGGCGGTGGGGCCTGGCCGACGGCGCCCGCGCCGCCCGCCGCGCCGGCGGGTGGGATCTCGACGCCGTTCAACAATTTCGAAACATTCGCGTGGGTCCCCTGCGCCTATTTGGGGATTTGCGCTTCGACGGCCGATGGGATCCCGGGGAGGTCACCGCGCGCCTTGTCGCCCAACCCCTGTGGGTCAACCAGCGACGGTACGAGCAGTCGTTGACCCGGGTGACCTGGCGGCCCGGGGAGATTCGGTTCTCAGCGGTGCCGGGGGACCCGACCACGTTGGAGGGAACCGTCCGTCTGGCCCGATGGCCGCGGGTGGAAATGGACAATATCGTTCTGCGCGACCGGGGGTCCCGCCGGTTGGGTGTTTCCGGCGTGTGGGGGCCCGACGAATGGGATTTTCGATTGGACGCCGTGGACATCGGCGCGGAGACATTGTTGTCCCTGGCCAACGCCGATTGGCCGGTGACCGGGTTCTGGAACGTGCGGGTGCGGGGTCAAGGGACGGCCGCGCGTCCCGATGTTTCCGCCGATATTCAGGGACGGGACGGCCGCGTGGGGGTTTGGCCCTACGACCGTCTGGAAGCCGCCGCGCAGTGGCGGGGGGAAACCGTGGATTTGCGCCGGTTGCGGCTGTCTCGCCGCAACGGGTACGTGCTGACGGGGGAAGGACGCCTGCCCGTGCGCTCCGCCGACGATTCGACCGTGCCGCCGACCCTGCGGTTGTCGCTCACCAACGGCCGTTTGCAAATGTTGCCCGACGTGTGGGCGCCGTGCCTGTGGGCCAAGGGCTCCTTCGGGGGGACCTTGGATCTCGGCCCCGGTCCCGACGGGGCGCCGCGCGCCGTGGGGGCGCTCGATATCCGCGACGGCCGCCTCGCGGCCCGGGCCTACACCCCCCGCGTGAACGATTTGAACGCCCGGTTCGTATTAAGGGACGGACGGGTGTGGGTGGAAGGCGCGCGGGCCCGCGTGGGGCGGGGAACGGTGGAGTTGACCGGCTCGGTGGGCGTCGCCGGATTCGCCCCGACGGAATACGACCTGCGTTTGCGGACCCTCGGGGATCGCGGCGCGCGCATCGAAGTGCCGCAACTTTCCGTGCGTCCGGGGCCCCTCCTGAGCCGGTGGGCCACGGTCGCCGACAAGCTCAAAGGCGTGTCCCAGGGGGAGCCGCGGGTGGATCTTCGGCTCGCCGGCCCCCACGGCGCCCACCGCTTGACGGGGGACGTTTTTCTCGAGCGGACGCAGTTCACTTTTCCTCCGTCTGAAAAACCCCGGGCGTTGCGGGGACCCCGGTGGTGGCGCGAGCTGTGGCGGGGGGCCGAGTGGGACGTGCTCTTTCACGCGGGGAAAAACACCTGGTACGGCAACGAATACATCGACGCCGCGTTGTCGGGGAATCTGCGGTTGGCCGGACGGCGGAAGGCGTGGCGCGCCGCGGGCAAAATTGAAACCGAGGAAGGGACCATCCGGTATTTGGGACAAAGCTTTAACATCACGCGGGGGGTTTTTGAAATGATTTCCGACACACGGCCCGGGGTGGGGTTCGGCCCGTCCATCCCGTACGTGTCGGGGCAGGCCGAAAAAACCGTGACCAACCTCGACGCCCGGGGATTCGCGCTCAACGACACCGTCACCATGGTGGTGGACCGCGCGCCGTTGGGGGAAATTCAGCCCCGGTTCGTGTCCCGCAACAACCCGGACATGAAAACCGAACGGGTGGCCATGCGGGCGCTGGGCCTTTCGGGGGATCAGCAAATCACATCGGAAGAGCGCGATCAGCTGTTGCGGGCGGGGTTGGTCCAGTTGCTCGGCGCCAGCGCGTCGCCGTTGGCTCTCCGTTTGGCCAAGAATTTCGGAATTGATATGATTACAACGATTTACGAGCCCCCCGAAACGCCGGAAACCCCCGGCGGCAGCACTCCCTTGACCCCGGAGGACAAACCGGCGCGGACCGGCGAACTCGTGGATTATTTGCGGGGGGCGGGCGCCGCCGCGCGCATTCGAGTGACGGATCGCCTGTTCGGGGTGTACAAGGTCAAATGGGACGAAGCGCAGGACCATTTTTTCTTTCGGGACGAAATCGAACTGGTCTACCGTGTGATGGGGAGTTTGTACATGCGGGCCGGCACGGAATTGGACTCCGAACGGTTGTTGGGGCAGCCGCCCGAGCGGCGCGTGGCCCTGGAAAACCAGTGGCGGTTTGGTTTTCCCCGACGTAAAAAACAAAATTCCGAGGACACAAAATGAAAACATCATTGGGGCGATTCATCGCTCTCGCCGTCGCGGTGTGGTGCGTCGGGGTGGGGACCCCGCGGGCCGAAAGCCCGTCCACCATCGGGGAGGTGGCGGTGGAGGGCGCGCGGTTCGCCAAGCCCCGGGCCATCCTCTCCAAAGTGAAGGCGCGCAAAGGCGACGCCGTCTCCGACCCGGCTTTCCGCGCCGATGTGGACCGTCTTTTGGAGACCGGGTTGTACGACGATGTTCAGGTGGTCGTGGAAGACCTGCCCGGCCAAAAGAGCGCCGACGGGGGGGGCGTGGTGCGTGTCGTCTTCCGGGTGCAAGAACGGCCGCTGATTCGGCGCATCGATTTTAAGGGCAACAAGGCGCTGTCCACCAGCAAGCTGTCCGAAACGTTGGCGTCCAAGGTCGACGAAGCCCACGACCGTTTCAAGGCCGCCCAGGACGTGTCCAAAATTCTTTCGCAATACCGCGACGAGGGACACCTCGACGCCAAGGTGGAGTCGTACACCTCGCTGGATCCGCGCACCAACAAAGTCATCCTGACCTTTTTCATCGATGAAGGCCGTCGCGTGATCGTTCGCGGCGTGACCGTGGAAGGGGTGTCTCATTTTTCCTCCCGCCAAGTGCGGCGCAAACTTAAGAAAACACGCCGAAAAAAGGTTTTCAAAGAGGACGCCTTGGAGGAGGACCTGCGCGCGTTGGTCAAAGCCTACCGCAACGCCGGGTACTTGGAAGTCAAAGTGGACGCCGATCGGCGGGATTTCACCGAGGACCGGGCGGGCGTGACACTCACCCTGGCGATCACCGAAGGTCGGCGGTACACGGTGGGCGACGTGGCGTTCGGGGGGGCGACCCTGTTCAGCGAATCGGAACTGCGCCGGGCGGTCACGCTCAAGAACGGCGCGCTCTACGAACAAACCCTCATGGATGAGACGCTTCGGAATCTTCAGGATTTGTACGCCGATAAGGGCTACCTTCGCGCCGAGGTGGTCCCGACGACGGACCCCCAATCGCGGGACGCCGTCAGCGGCACCGTCAATTTGCGCTTCGACATCACCGAGAGCTCGGTGGTCCGGGTCGACCGGATCTACGTGGACGGCAACACCTACACGAAAGAAAACGTGATCCGCCGCGAGGTGCTGCTCAAACCCGGCGATGTGTTTGCGGCCGGGAAGATGCGCCGGTCGGTGGAAGCCATCTACAACCTGGGGTTCCTGGACGACGTCCAGGTGGACCTCCAGCAACCCCGCTCTCCCGAATTGGCGGACGTGGTGTTCAGCGTCAAGGAGGGCAAGCCGGGCATTCTTTCCGCCGGGGCCGGGTACTCCAGCTTGGACGGCATGGTGGGCACGGTGCAGGTTCAGCACATCAACTTTTTGGGCCGCGCCCAGCGGATCAACGTGATGTGGGAGTTCGGCCGCAAACGCCAAAACTACGAACTGGGTTGGACCGACCCGTGGTTTCTGGGCCGGCGCATGAGTTTGGGGGTCGACCTTTTCGACACGGTGCGGACGCTGCCTTTCAACGGCAACAGTTTCGCCTACAAAAAAGGGAACCGCGGTTTCGGGCTTCGGCTCGGGCCCCGGCTGACGGACCGGTTGTCGTTGATCGAGAATTACAACTACGAGCGGGTGCGGGTCTTCGACATCGACGATGAATTCTTGACCAACACCAACCCCGATCTGGTGATCACGCCCTCGGACGACATCAAGTCCGCCTTCACGACCGGCATCGTTTACGACAACCGGGACAATTATTTCGACGCCTCCCGGGGCGGCCGTTATTTCGCCACCGTGCAGACGGCGGGCGGAATCTTCGGCGGCGACCTCAATTTCTACAAGCCCGAAATTTCCGCCGCGCACTACTTCCCGACTTTTTGGAAGTTTGTCCTGACCCTCTCGGCCCGGGGGTCCTACGTGAGCGAGTTCCCGCCGACCAAGGACCTGCCCATTTCGGAGTTGTTCCGGATCGGCGGCGTCGACACCGTGCGCGGGTACGACATCGGCGAGGTGGGGGTGGACGGCGGCAAGATTTACACGGTCTTAAACGCCGAGTACAAATTTCCGCTGGTTCAAGAAAACAAGCGCACGATTCTCCAGGGCGCGGTGTTCGCCGACTTGGGCGGCGCCTGGGCCGACCGCGACGACATGACCTGGTCCATCGGGTCCCAACCGAACCAGATGCGGGCCGGGGTGGGCTTTGGCATTCGGTTTAAGACGCCGGTTTTCCCCATCCGCTTGGACTGGGGTTGGGGCCTCAACCGCCCGGCCGACCAACCCAAGAGCGAGTTTTACTTCACCATCGGGAACATCTTTTGAGCCGACCCGCCGCCCCCCGGGGCACCCGGGATCTTTTCGGCGACGAGGTCCGGCGCTTCCATCATATCGAAGGCCGCGCCGCCGACTGTTTTCGGTTGTACGGTTACGAAGAATTGCGCACCCCGGTTTTCGAGAACGTGGAGTTATTCCGCCGGGCCGTTGGGGACACGACGGACATTGTGGAAAAGGAAATGTACGTTTTCGAGGATCGGGGCGGGCGGGCGCTGGCCCTGCGGCCCGAAGGAACGGCCGGGGTCGTCCGCGCTTATTTGGAGCACGCCTGGGATCAGAGCGCCCCGGTCAAGAAGCTTTTTTACGCCGGGCCCATGTTCCGGGCGGAGAGGCCGCAAGCCGGTCGTTACCGGGAGTTTCGCCAAACGGGAGGGGAGTTTTTCGGCAACGGGTCCCCCGAGGCCGACGCGGAAACGCTGTTGCTTATGCGCGATATCCTCGCCGCCGCGGGATTGCCCAAGGACGCGGCGGTTTTCTCGGTCAATTCCCTCGGGTGCGCGCGCTGCCGCCCCGCCTTTCGGGACGCCCTGCGGGCGTATTTGGAACCCAAAAAGGCGACGCTGTGTGAAAACTGCCAACGCCGTTTGGCGGTAAACCCGTTGCGGGTCCTGGACTGCAAAGGCGACGGCCCGGCCCTGGGTGACGCGCCGGTTTCCACGGATCATTTGTGCGCCGATTGCCGCGGCCACCACGACCGCGTCTTGGCGCTTCTGCGCGCGGCGTCTCTGCGTTTCGTGGAGACGCCCCGCTTGGTCCGCGGCTTGGATTATTACACGCGGACGGTGTTCGAGGTCACGGTCGCCGGGTTGGGCGCCCAAGACGCTATCGGCGCGGGGGGCCGTTACGACGGGCTGGTGAAGTCCCTGGGGGGCCCCGACACCCCGGCGGTGGGCTTTGCCTTCGGTGTGGACCGGCTCGCGCGCGCGTTGGAGGCTCACCGGGTGGTCATTCCGGCGCCGCGGCGCGTGTTCATCGCCCAAACGGGGAACGGGACGGCCGACGCGGCGTTCCGCCTGGCCGATGAGATGCGCGCCGGGGGGCTGTGGGAATCGGCGCCCCTGGCCGTCGAGGTGGGCGCGCCGGGAAAAAGTTTGAAATCGCAGTTCCGCGCGGCCGACGGCTGGGGCGCGGCGTGGGTGCTGTTGGTGGGCGAAGAGGAACTCAAAAAACAAACGGTGATCCTCAAGGATCTTCGGGCCGGTTCCCAGCGCGAGGTGTCCCTCGCGCGGGCGGTGACCGAGGTGCTGGAGACGATCGCGGCGGAGAAACCATCGTGAGACGAACTTTTTATTGCGGCCAGGCGCGGCCGGAACACATCGGAACGACCGTTACCTTGGCGGGCTGGGTGCACAACCGGCGGGACCACGGCGGGGTCCTTTTTATCGACCTGCGGGACCGGGAAGGTCTCGTCCAGTTGGTGTTCCATCCGGAGCGGAAAGATGTTTTTGCACGGGGGGAGGGCCTGCGCGGCGAGGCGGTGATCGAAATCACCGGCGTCGTGAAGCCCCGCCCGGCGGGAACCGAGAACCCGCACTTGCCCACCGGGGGCGTCGAGGTGTGGGTCGATGCGTTGGATGTTTTGAACACCAGCCGGGTGCCGCCTTTTGAAATCTCGGAGCATTGCAACGCGTCGGAGGACGTGCGTCTTCAATACCGATACTTGGATCTGCGTCGGCCGCCCCTTCAGAAAAACCTCATTCTTCGTCACCGCGTGACCCAGGCGGCCCGGGATTTCCTGGCCGCCGCCGGTTTTCTCGAATTGGAAACGCCTTTTCTGACCAAATCGACCCCCGAGGGAGCCCGCGATTTTCTCGTGCCGTCGCGCTTGGCCCCCGGGTCTTTTTACGCCTTGCCGCAGTCGCCCCAGTTGTTCAAGCAACTTTTCATGGTGGCGGGGTTCGACCGGTATTATCAAATCGCGCGCTGTTTCCGCGACGAGGACCTGCGCGCCGACCGGCAGCCGGAATTCACGCAAATCGACCTGGAAATGTCGTTCGTCGACGTGGACGACGTGGTGTCTCTGGTCGAGGGCTTGATTCAAGCCGCGTTCCGCGCGGCGGGGCGGGAGGTGGCGGTTCCGTTCCCCCGGTTGTCCTACGACGAAGCGATGCGGCGTTTCGGCTCCGACAAGCCCGACCTCCGGTTCGGGATGGAGATTCAGGACGTGTCCGCGGTGTTTTCAAAGACGGGGTTCCAGGTGTTCGCCAAAGCCTTGGCGGCGGGCGGCGTCGTGCGGGCCCTCTGCTTCCCGGGCGGGGCGGCCATGTCCCGGACGGAAATCGACAAACTGACCGACTGGGTCAAAACTTTCGGGGCCAAGGGCCTGGCGTGGCTCAAAATGACGCCCCAGGGGCCGGAGTCTTCCATCGCCAAATTCATGAGCGAGGGGGAATTGTCGGCCCTTCCGAAGGCCGTGGGGGCCAACACCGGCGACATCGTTTTCTTCGGCGCGGGCCCCGCGCCCGACGTGTCGGCCTACCTCGGCCCCCTGCGGGTGGAATTGGCCCGGCGCGCCGGTTGGACGAAGACCGACGGGGTGTTCAAATTTCTTTGGGTCATGGATTTCCCCTTGGTGGAGTACAGCGCCGAAGATAAAAAATGGAACGCGGTCCACCACCCGTTCACCCGCCCCGCGGCCGCGGACGAGGAGTCGCTCCTGGCGGGGACGGCGTTGCCCGCCGAACGGTTGTCGGCGCTCCGCTCCCGGGCCTACGACATCGTCTTGAACGGCACGGAGATCGGCGGCGGCTCCATCCGGATCCACCGCACGGCCCTGCAGGCCAAAATATTCGAGCTCTTGGGCATCGCGCCCGAATCGGCCCGCGCGAAGTTCGGTTTTCTGCTGGACGCGCTCGATTTCGGCGCGCCCCCCCACGGCGGGTTGGCCCTCGGGTTGGACCGGTTGGTCGCCCTGTTGTCGAGCGAAGACTCCATCCGCGACGTCATCGCTTTCCCGAAGACCCAGAAAGGCGCCGACCCCATGAGCGGCGCGCCCTCGCCCGTGGACGAAGCCCAATTGCTGAAGGAATTGACGCTCAAGATCCACCGCCCGCCGTCCCCGCCCCCGGCGCGTTGACAATCCGTCGGACGCGGGGTAAACTTTAAAGAGATCCATGATATCCCCAGGGAAGAGCGTCTCCCCGACCGTTGGCCGTCCCCGTCTTGGATTGACGGTGGGGCGGCGCTTCACGCCCACGGTCCCGGGCGGCCGCCCGTGGTGACCCGCCGTCTCGCCCTCGCCGACCAGGAAGAGGCGGTCCTCCTCTTCGGCCAACACGACCGAAACCTCAAGGAAATCGAACGCCGCTTCAATGTCCAAATTTTTGTTCGCCCCTCCGACCGCATCGACGAGGGCGGTCTGACCCTCGCTGTTCGCGGCCGTCCGAAGCCGGTGGAACAGGCCCTTTCGACTTTGGAGGAAATGAAGCGCCACGCCGCGCGCTCGCGCCAGCACGGCGCGCCCCTGTCTCTCCTCGAGGTGCCCGCGCCCGGGGTGCCGGGCGGTCCCGTCCCGTCCGGGGCGGTCCTCGTGACGGTGACGGGCCAACCCCTGCGCCCGCAATCCCCCACGCAAGAGGCCTACGTGCAGGCCATTCGCGGGCACGACCTGGTGGTGGGCATCGGCCCCGCGGGATCGGGCAAAACCTATTTGGCGGTGGCCTCCGCCGTCGCCGCGCTGGAGCGCGGCGACGTCAACCGGGTCGTCCTCACCCGCCCCGTGGTGGAAGCGGGCGAGAAGCTGGGGTTCCTGCCCGGTGATTTTTATGAAAAGGTCCACCCCTACCTGAAACCGCTGTACGACGCGTTCCACGCCATGGTGGGGGCGGAACGTTTTCGCCTGTGGCGCGAGGAGGAGACGATCGAGATCATTCCCCTGGCCTACATGCGCGGACGCACGCTGGACGACGCGTTTGTCCTGCTGGACGAAGCGCAGAACACCACCGCCGAACAGATGAAGATGTTTTTGACGCGGTTGGGCACCCGCTCGCGCATGGTGGTCACCGGCGACGTGACCCAGATCGACTTGGAGAAAAAAACCACGTCGGGACTGGTTCAGATCCAGGATATTTTAAGCGGGGTGGAAGGCGTGTCGTTCGTTCGGTTCTCCGAGTCGGACGTGGTGCGCCATCCTTTGGTGCGGCGGGTCATCGCCGCCTACGAGGCCTGGGAGCACCGCAAGGGGTCTTGATGCCGAGTTTTTTCCGCCAGGTGGTCAACCGTTTTCTGCGCCCCTTCCTTTTGCGGCTCCTCCGATGGACGGAGCGAAGCAGCCCGCTGTCGGGGCCCCGTTCTTCGGTGTTCCTTGAGCGCGAAATTCATATCCCCCCGGCGGTGGTCGCGCTGGTGGTCTGCGCTTTTTTGACGCTTGTTCTGTTGTCTGAGTTGGGGTGGGGCGGGCGGCCCTTGGGCGCCGCGCTGATCCTTACCTTGGCTCTGGTTTTCCTGTTTGCCTTTTATCTTCGCCAGGATCACCCGGACATCATTAAAGACGCCGACGCGGTGGCCCTCTTGGGGGTTCTCACGGTGGCGGGCGTTCTCGGCACCGAAGTGTGGCTGGATTGGTCGCGTCGCCAAGCCTGGGTGTCTCCCTATGGATTGCCCTTGGCCGGGGTCAGTGTCCTGACCGCGGTGTTGCTCCACCCGCGGGTGGCCGTGGTTCTCACGCTTGTCCTTTCCCTGGTGTTCGGCTTGCTGAACGCGTTTTCCCTCGAAGGGGCCCTGGTCGTTTGTTTCGGCGGGATGGCGGGCATCGCGCGCTCCGTCCGGGTGCGCACGCGCCGGGACATCCTCATCGCCGGCGCCTACATCTTTGTGGGAAAAATGGCCGCCTTGGGCATGTTGGCCCTGCTGGGGCGCCTGCCCGCGGGGACGCTGGGCTTCGGTGTCAAATGGGCCGCCGCCGCCAGCGGCGCCTCCGCGCTCCTGGCCCTCGGTCTGTTGCCGTTCTTGGAGATGTTTTTTTCCCGGTTGTCCGACGTCCGCCTGTTGGAACTTTCCGATGTGAACCACCCGCTCTTAAAAGAAATGAGCGTGGAGGCCCCGGGGACCTACCATCATTCCTTGATCACGGCGTCGCTGGCCCAAGCCGCCGCGGAGCGGTTGGGGGCCAACGGCCTGCTCTGCCGGGTGGGCGCCTATTTTCACGACATCGGGAAATTGGTGAAGCCGGAATATTTCGTTGAGAACCAGGGCGCGCTCGGCAACCCCCACGAACTGCTGCCGCCCAACATGTCACGCATCGTCATTCAAGCGCACGTGAAGGACGGCCTGGCCCTCGGCGCCCGCCACCATCTCGATCGGGCCATCACGGACTTCATCGCCCAGCACCACGGCACCTCGCGCGTGGAATATTTTTACCGTCGCGCCATCGAGCAGACCGACGGCGCCGAGGACGTGGACGAGGATTTGTACCGTTACCCGGGGCCCCGGCCCCGCACGAAGGAGACGGCCATCGTCATGCTGGCCGACTCGGTGGAGGCCTCTTCCCGCTCCCTGGACGAGCCCACGCACCAGCGGCTCACGGAGCACGTCCACCGCATCGTCGACGGGAAGATCATCGACGGGCAATTCGACGAAGTGCCGTTGACCCTGGCCGAAATCCAGAACGTGAAGGACAGCTTTGTGAACACCCTCGTCGGGGTGTACCACACCCGCGTGCATTACCCCACGAGCCACGAAACGGATTTGGAAAAACGCTCCGCGACGCCGCCCCGGTGACGATCTCTTTCCACACCCGCGGCGCGCGCCGCCCGCTCGCCGAAAATCACGCCGCCCAGGGCGTGCGCGCCGCGCTCGGACGGCGTCGGGTCGGCGAAATGAACGTGGTCTGGACGTCCCGCCGGGCGCTGCGGAAAATGAACGTTCGATTTCGAAAAACCGACCGTTTCACCGACGTGATCGCCTTCCGCCACGATCCCGCTCCCGGCGAACGTCGTCGCCGGGCGGGGGACACCCCGTTCGGGGATCTCTTTATCGCCGTGGACCAAGCCCGCCGGAACGCCCGTCGCTTCGGCGTCTCCTACAACGAAGAGATCGTCCGCTTGGCGGTGCACGGGACGCTGCACCTGTTGGGCCACACCGACTACACCCCCGCGCCCCGGGCCCGCATGTGGGCGGCCCAGGAACCGCTGGTGCGGCGGGTGATGGCGCGCGCGAAGCGGAAATGATTCTTCTGGAGGCGGCGGCCCTCGCCGCCTTTTTGTTGTTGTCGGCGTATTTCGCGCTGGTGGAGGCCGCGGTGACGGCCCTGTCCGCCGTGCGGATGAAAAAACTCGCCTTCACGAATCCCGTCCTGCTGCCCCACTTTCAGGAGTGGCTTGAAAAACCCCACCGACTGCTGACCGTCTTGATGATCGGCAACAATTTGGTGAACGTGGCGTTTTCGAGCTTGGCCGCCTTGGCCGCCCTCCCGTTGCACCGCGTGTTGCCGTCGGCCCTCGTCCATTGGGCGGTGTGGCTGGTGGTCACGGCCGCCCTCCTTGTGGGCGGGGACATCGTGCCCAAGATCGTGGGCCGCGCCTATCGGGAGCGCGTGGCCGTCTGGGCGCTGCCGCTCATGTCGCGCGCCACGCGCGCCTTGGCGTTTTTCTGGCGGCCCCTGGATTGGGCCTTGTCCCGCTGGGCGCCGTCCCTCCACCGCGCGCCGGTCAACCCCTTGCAGGTGGTGAGCCTGGAAGAGCTCCAGCAGGTCGCGGCGGAGTCTTTGGCGGCGGGGCATCTGCCCGGTGAATCGGGGGAAATGTTTCATCGCGCCCTGGCGTTGACCCAGAAGACCGCGGGGGAGATCGCTCGCCCCGCGGCCGATCTGGATCGACTGCCCCTGGAGATTCTCGACCGACCCACCGGCGGTGAACGGTTTTTGGATCTCTTGGTCGAAACCGGCCGCACCCGCGTGCCGGTCACCCGCGGAGACCGTCCCGTCGGGTACGTCAACGTGTTCGACGTCCTGCGCGAAGGCGACTCCGCGTCCGGGGCGGCGGTGGACGGGTTGGTCCGACCGCTGCGCTGGGTGGCCCCGACGGCGCGCGTGGTCGACCTGTTGGAAGATTTTCGACGGAGCGGGGACCCCTTCGCGGTGGTGGGAACCCCCGCGGGGGAGATTCGCGGCTTCCTGACGCTCGAAGACGTGCTGGAACAGATTGTCGGCGACATCCTGGACGAATACGATCGCGAACGAAAGGACGCTTCCGCGTGACGGAGTTCCTCTTTAAGATGTTCGCGTTGATCCTGATCCTCGGGGTGAGCGCCCTTTTTTCCCTGGCGGAGACGGCTTTCATGAGCCTCTCCCGTCTTCAGTTGGATCGCCTCGATAAGCAACGTCCCGGAAAGCTGACGTTTTGGCGCAACGACCCCGACCGCGCCCTGGCCGCGCTTTTGTTGATGAACAACGTCGCCAACGCCGGGGTCGGTGTTCTGTCGGTATCGCTGGCGTTGGACGCGGCGTCGTTCATCGGCATCCCGTTCGAGCAAGGCCGGCTTCTGTTTCCCTCGGTGGCGGCTCTGTTGGTGATTCTGTTGGGCGAAGTGGCCCCCAAGGTGATCGCCCGCTCCCGCCCGGAGCCTCTGGCGGTCGCGCTCGCGCCGTTGACGCGCTTTTTGTCGACCCGTTTCGGCCCGCTGATGGATTTCCTTCTCAAGCGCACGGGCCGGGCGTTGTCGTTTTTGTCGCGCACCGTGCGGACCGAAAAAGCCCAGTGGGATTCGGCCATCCTCCGTCATTTGCTTGAAAAATCGTCGGTGGATCGCCCCCTGCGGCGGGTGCTGGAAAACCTGGTCGAGTTCGGACACCGGCCGGTCACGGCCGTGATGGTTCCTCGGGCGGAGATTCGGGCCATTGATCTCCGTCTTGACCGAAACGCGTTGGTGTCCCGGGTGCTGGAAACCGGCCATTCCCGGGTGCCGGTGCACCGGGGGTCCCTGGACGCGGTCCAGGGGATGATCTACGCCAAAGACCTCCTGGCGGAGCAGCGCAGCGCCGCCCTCATCGCGGCGGACGATTTGGTCCGCCCCTTGCCGCGGGTGGCGCCGCAGATGTCGCTGGCCGAACTGATGCGGGAATTCCGCCAGGGGCACCACCACATGGCCCTCGTCGTGGACCGACTGGGAAGCGTGTTGGGGCTGGTCACCCTGCAGGACGCCTTGGAAGCCATCGTGGGCGACATCGCCAGCGAACCGAGCCCCGCGTGAACGTCAATGTGGACGCCGTGGTGTTGGCCGCGGAGGCCCTGTCGGAAACGGACCGGCGTTTGACGCTTTACACGCTGGAACGCGGGCGACTCTACGCCCGCGCGGCGGGCGCCCGCCGCGCGGGGGCGCGCCTCGCGGCGGCCACGGAACCGGGGGCGCGGGCCCGGTTCCGTTTGTGGTTGCCCGAGGGCGCGGCGTCGGGGCGCGTCACCGGGGGCGTGTTGACGTCGGGGGTGCCCGGCCGGGGCGACTGGTTCCGCTCCACCACGGCCCTGTTTTTGTGCGAGGTGGTCGATCGATTGACGCCCCTCCTTCAACCCGATCCCGAGAAGCACGCGCTCTTGCGCGGGGGGTTGACGGCGGTGGGGCGGGGCGCGCTCGCGGCCCCGGCGGCGTTTCTGGTGCAGGTCGCCCGCTTGGCGGGCTACGCGCGGCCGTTCGCGGGGGGAACGGCCGGTCTTTGCCGGGCGTTGGACGCCTGGGACTTCGTCGGGGACGACGCGTTTGTCGATCGTCCCGGGGATCTCGCCCGCGTGGAGGAACAAGTGGTACAATGGCTCGCTCCTCATTTCGGCCGTCCCCTGAAAGCCTGGGGGCATCGGCGCGCCTTGGAGCGCTTTCAATTTAAAACGGAAGGGATGCGGCGGGTTCCATGACGTTTCAAGACATCATCTTGGCGCTCCACAAGTTTTGGGCCAAGCGGGGGTGCCTCCTGTGGCAACCCTACGACACGGAAAAGGGCGCGGGCACGTTCAACCCCGCCACGTTTCTGCGGTGCTTGGGCCCGCGCCCCTGGGCCGCCGCCTATGTCGAGCCTTCGCGCCGTCCCACCGACGGCCGCTACGGCGAAAACCCCAATCGGCTGCAGCATTATTACCAGTACCAGGTGCTCATGAAGCCGGCGCCGGCCGACATCCAGGAGCAATACCTGTCTTCCCTCAAAGCCATCGGGATCGACCCCAAGCGGCACGACATTCGCTTCGTGGAGGACGATTGGGAATCGCCCACCCTCGGGGCCTGGGGGCTCGGGTGGGAGGTCTGGTTGGACGGCATGGAAATCACGCAGTTCACTTATTTTCAGCAGGTCGGCGGCCTCGATTTAAACCCCATCTCCGTGGAAATCACCTACGGCCTGGAACGTCTGGCCATGTATTCCCAGAAAAAGAACAGCGTGTTCGACGTGCTGTGGACCCCGACGACGACCTACGGGCAGGTTCATCTCGAGGACGAAAAGCAGTTCTCCCGCTACAATTTTGAAGAGGCCGACGTGGCCCAGCTTCGGCGGCATTTCGACGATTGGGAGGCCGAAGCCCGGCGCCTCCTGGAGAAGGACCTGGTGCTGCCGGCCTACGACGCCGTGATGAAATGCTCCCATTTGTTCAATTTGCTTGACGCCCGGCGGGCCATCTCCGTGACGGAGCGGGTGACGTACATCGCCCGCGTGCGCGGCCTCGCGCGGCGCGCGGCCGAAGCCTATGTGAAAACCCCGGCGGGGGGCGGCGCGTGAAAGACCTGTTGCTCGAAATCGGCACCGAGGAAATTCCCGCGCGGTTCGTGCCGGACGCGCTCCGCGCGCTGGAATCAACCGCCCGCGCGTCCCTCGCGGCGGCGGGATTGTCGTTCGGGTCGTCGCGGGCCCTGGGGACGCCGCGGCGTTTGGCGCTGATTGTCGAGCGTTTGGCGGACAAATCCCAGGACCGAACCACCGAATCGCTCGGGCCCGCCGTGGCCCAGGCCAAAGGCCCGGACGGAGCCTGGACGTCGGCCGCGCTGGGGTTTGCCCGGGGGCAAGGCGTTCCCGTCGACGATTTAACGGTCAAGGAGACCGATCGGGGCCCCCGCCTGGCCGCCGTCAAACATTTTCCCGGTGTGGCGACCGACAAACTTCTTCCCGGCCTGTTGGCGGAATGGATCGCCCGCTTGGCGTTTCCGAAAAGCATGGTGTGGGAAGAGGGGCGCGTCGCGTTCGCCCGGCCCCTCCGCTGGATCGTGGCCCTGCACGGGACCAAACCGATTCCGCTCGCCGTGGCGGGCGTCAAATCCGGCAAGAAAACCCGGGGGCTCCGCTTCCACGCCAAAAAGCCGATCGACGTGGCCGCCCCCGCCAAATACGTCGGGGTGTTGCGCAACCATTGTGTGATCGTCGACCCGGACGAGCGGCGCGCGCTCATTGAGAAGCAGATCCAACAGGCCGTCAAAACCGTCCACGGGGTTGTCCCGCTGGATCGGTTGGAGGATCTCCTGGGCGAGGTGGTCCATCTTGTCGAGCACCCGGTCGCCGTCGTCGGCCGTTTCAACGAAAAATTTCTGTCGTTGCCCCCCGAAGTGCTGGTCACCTCCATGAAAAAACACCAGAAATATTTCCCGGTGTTCGCCGACGCGGCGGGCCGCGCCCTCACCGCCCATTTTGTGGGCATCCGCAACGGGCTCTCGGACCACCAGTCGGTCGTGCGGGAAGGGTACGAGCGGGTGCTCGCCGCCCGGTTGGCCGACGCCGCCTTCTTCTTTGAGCAAGACCGTCGACGTTCCTTGATGGATTGGCGCGCCGACTTGAAAGGGATCGCGTTCCTTTCATCCACGTTGAGCGTGTTCGATAAGACCGAGCGCGTGGGCGGACTGGCCGGGGCATTGGCCCTGGATTTGAAAATGCCCCCCGATCGCGCGGCCGACGTGGCGCGGGCCAGCGCGCTCAGCAAAGCCGATCTCTCCACGGGTGTGGTGGGGGAGTTTCCGGAATTGCAGGGGGTCATGGGGCGCATCTACGCCGCCGCCGACGGAGAGCCCCCGACGGTTTCGGCCGCCGTGGAACAGCATTACTGGCCACTGACCGCCGAAGGCGTTTTGCCCGAGGGGGACGTGGCCGCGGTGGTGTCGGTGGCGGACAAGATCGACACCCTCGTCGGGAATTTCTTGATCGGGAAAATCCCCTCCGGTTCCCAGGACCCCTACGGGTTGCGGCGGGCGGCGATCGGTCTATTGCGAATTCTTGAAGAGCGCGCCTGGCCGGTATCGCTCCCCGGCCTGGTGGACGACGCGCTCGCGCGTTTGCCCGAAGCCCTGGGGGACAAAGTCGCCGCCCGACGGGGCGCGCTGGAATTTCTTCGGCAACGGTGGGCGGCGCTGGCGGAGGCCCGCGGCGCGCGCTTCGACGAGATCGAGGCGGTTCTGGCCGCCGGTTTCGACCGCGTGGCCGAAACAGCTAAGCGTTTGGACGCCCTGCGGGCGATCCGCCGACACCCGGATTTCGAACCCCTCTCGGCCGCCTACAAGCGCGCCGCCAATTTGTTGAAGCAAGCGGAGAAAAAAGGCGAAACCGTCGACGGCGATCCCGACCCGAGCCTCTTGGGATCCCCGGCCGAGCGGGACCTGGCGGCCGCGTTGGCGTCGGTGTCGAACCGGGTGGGCGCGGCGCTGACCGCCGGCGACCCCGCCGCCGCTTTCGCGGCGTTGGTGGCGTTGCGCGGCCCCGTGGATCAATTCTTTACGGCGGTCATCATTATGGATTCCGCCGCTGACGTTCGTCGCGCGCGGTTGTCGTTGTTGGCGGGGGTTCGGCGTTGCTTCGCGCCCGTGGCCGACCTCTCGCGCCTCCAAGACACGCCGGGCCCCGCCGCTTGATCACCGCTTTTTTGGTTTTGGTCGGACTGGGGGTTCTCGGTATGGCCGTGGCTTTTCGGGCGGGCGTGGCCCGCGCCGAGAAACCCGGGTTTGTGATCGACACCGGGGCCCGCCCCGCCGATGGCGCCGCGGTCGCCCGCGCCCTGGAACGCTGGTTCCGGTCTGGGCGCCTTTCCGCGGTCGAACGGGACCGCCTCCTGGGGCTCATAAAGGAAGAAAACAGCGCCGCCCTTGACATCTGAAGGAATTTGCATTATAAAGATTTCAGCATGTCATATATAAGCAGGGAATGTTGACCGCGCACCTGGCCCGCCGAGAACGTTTCCAGACGCACGAAACAGACTATTTTTTGAGGAGGACATCATGAAACGTCTTCGCATTCTCGCCTTGCTTCTCCTGTTTTCTCCCGCGGTTTGGGCGGACGACATGGAGGACGGGGCCGAAATCGAAACGCCTCCTCCTCCCATGGACCCGGGGGCCTCTGTTCCGCCCCCGCTTCCCGACGGGACGATGATCGCGCCGACCCCCACCGCCGAAACGGCGGTGGATGTTCCCCCCGCCCCGGCGGCGGTCACCATCGTGGCACCGGCCGCGACGGAGAACGCGGTGCCGACGTCGATCACGGTGGATTCGGGCGCCCACCGCGTGGTGACTGGCGACACCCTGTGGGACCTGGCGGGCGCCTACCTCCGCGACCCTTTTCAGTGGACCCGGATTTATGAAGCGAACCGCTCCCGGATCACCAATCCCGATTTGATTTATCCCGATCAGGAATTGGTCATCCCCAGTCAAGAGGCCGCGGCGGCCTTGGACGCGCCCGCCGAGCCCCTCGCGCCCGTGGTGGAGGAGGCCGTTTCAGCCCCGGAGCCGGTGGCCGCGGTTGAAGAAGCGGCCCCCGTCGCGGAGCCCGCCGCCGAGGACACGGCGGTGGTCGAAGAACCGGCCTCCACGGCGAACGAAGCGGAAGAAATTTCGGCCGCGGTCAGCGCCGCCAAGAAGAAAGCGGTTTCGGCGGCCGGCGCCGGTTTTATGGGCGGGGTGGCCGACACATTCATTGCCGATGAAAACTGGGAGTATGACGGGTACATCATTCGCGACCGCGAATTGAAGATGATGATTTCCCAGGGCGACGTGGTGTATTTGAACGTCGGCGCGTCCGCCGGGGTGAAATCCAAGATGGTGGCGCACGTCTTTCGGGTGGGTCGCAAAGTGAAAGACCCCTATCTGAAAAAACCGACGGGCCGGTTGGTGAAGCGGGTGGGCACCGTCGTCATCACCGGACACATTTCGGACGAAGGATGCACCGCCGTGGTCACCAACAGCCTCGAACCGATCCGTATCGGCGACATCGTGAAATTCCTGACGAGGTAACCGTTGCGGAGAGGCTTTCTCCTTTTTGCGTTTTTTATCGCCGCCGTTTTTTATGGGTGGGATCGGGCGGTCACGCACGACGGGTTCGCCCGCTACATCGACACCCACCCCAAAACCTTCAAAGCGGACGCGTTGCTCTACACGTTGGGGAGTTATCACGAATTATTCGGCCGATACGAGAAAGCCGCCGCGATGTACGAACGCGTGGTTAAGATGTACCCGAAATCCCCTCACGCCGAGGCGTGCCAGTTCGGGGTGGCCTCCAATTTTGAGCGGTTGAAGAGTTTCGGCCGTGCCCGCCAGGAATACGAAAAATACATTGAGGAATACCCCGGGGGACGTTACGCCGTCTCCGTTAAAAAGAACATAGAAATACTGAAAGGTCTTTAGCTCCGCGCGGTTCGGGGCGGGGATCGGGGGTCGCGTGGTTTTTCCCATGGATGAACGCGATGCGCGGTTGCTCCTCAGCCTTTGTCCGGGCTTGGGTCCGGTTCGTTTTGGCCGGCTGTTGTCGGTTTTCGGCTCTGCCGGGAAGGCCTGGGCCGCGGGGGACGATGCCTGGCGGCGTGTGGAGGATTTGGGCGCGGTGACGCGCCCCCGCGGCACGGAGGAGGCGGATCTGTTGGCGCGCGCCGTTCGAGAGAAAGAGCGGATCTCTTCCGTTGGGGGGCGTTGGATCACCGCCGAGGACGAGGAGTACCCGGATTCCTTTCGGTTGTTGCACGACCCACCGATCGGCATCACCGTGTGGGGCCAACTGACCCCGTCGGATCGAGGCGGGGTGGCGGTGGTGGGGGCCCGACAGGCGACCGCCTACGGGTTGGCCGCCGCGGCCCGGCTGGCGGCGGATTTGGCGTCCACGGGTGTGACCGTGGTGAGCGGTTTGGCCCGGGGCGTGGACGGCGAGGCCCATCGCGCCGCTTTGAAAGCGGGCGGTCGGTCGGTGGGCATCCTGGGCAGCGGGTGGGATCGGTTTTATCCCCGGGAGCACAAAACCTTGGCGGAAAAAATGATCCGCCGGGGGGCGGTGATTTCCGAGTATCCGACCGACGCGGGCCCCTCGCCGGAAAATTTTCCCCGCCGCAACCGATTGATTGCGGCGCTGGCGTTGGGCGTGGTGGTTGTCGAGGCCCAAGAGCGGAGCGGTGCGCTGATCACCGCGTCGTTGGCGGCCGAATACGGGCGGGACGTGTTTGCCGTGCCGGGGTCGATTTTTTCGCCGTTGAGCCGGGGCCCCCTTGCGTTGATGCAAAAAGGCGCCACGCCGGTGGGATCGGCCGAGGACATTCTGCGGGATTTGCCCGTGACGCGGGAAAGAAGTCGGTCCGGCGGGGCCGCGGTCGCGTCGCCCGATGTGCCGGACTTGGCGCCCGGCGCCCGTCGATTGTGGGAAGTTCTGGACCACACGCCGGTCGGGTTGGACGCCTTGGCGGCGCGGGCCAAGCTGGGGCCCGCGGAAATCGGTCCCGCCTGCCTGGCTTTGGAAATGGCCGGTCTGGCCCGGGAGTTGCCCGGAAAACAATTTGTGCGCACCGAACAGGTCGCGCGATAAGAGAAAAGGAATCCGATATGCCCAAATCATTGCTGATCGTTGAGTCCCCCACCAAGGAACGCACCATCGGGAAAATGCTGGGGAAGAATTACGTCATCCGCGCTTCCTACGGACACATTCGGGATCTGCCGGCGAAAACGCTGGGCGTGGATGTGAAAAACAACTTCGAGCCCTCCTACGTTTCCTTGCCCCGGGCCAAAAAAGTGATCACCGAATTGAAGGCGTTGGCTGAAAAATCCGACCGGGTCTTTCTGGCGACCGACTACGACCGCGAAGGGGAGGCCATCGCGTGGCATTTGACCGAGGCGTTGAAGCTTCCCAAGGCAAAAACAAAACGCATCACCTTTCACGAAATCACCCGCGAGGCGCTGGAAAAGGCCGTCAAGAATCCCCGCGACATTGACGAGGCGTTGGTGAACGCCCAGGTCGCCCGCCGCGTTCTGGACCGGCTGGTTGGTTACCGCCTCTCGCCCCTCCTGTGGGACAAAATTCGCCGCGGGCTGTCGGCGGGGCGGGTTCAATCGGTGGCGGTGCGCTTGATCTGCGCCCGCGAGGAAGAGATCGAAAAATTTAAGCCCGAGGAATACTGGAGCCTCACGGCGTTGCTGGAGAAGAAAGAGCAGCCTTTCTCCGCGGGCCTGGTGGCGCGGGGGGCGACCAAATTCACCAAGTTCTCTTTCCGCCACAAGGGGTCCGTCGATGAAATTTTGACGGTCCTGAAAGGGGCCACCTACCGCGTGGCGGCGGTGGATCCCAAGGAGCGTCGGCGGTCCCCGGCGGCGCCCTTTACGACGGCTTCCCTGCAGCAGGATGCCTCGCGCCGCTTGCGGTTCGGCGCGGCCCGCACCATGGTGGTGGCCCAGCAATTGTACGAAGGCATTGAAGTGGAAAAAGGGGCCGGCCCCGAGGGGTTGATCACCTACATGCGCACGGACTCGGTGAATGTCGCGAAAGTGGCGCAAAGCGAGGCCGCGTCCTTCATCAAGAAAACCTTCGGCGCGGACCATCTTCCCGCCAAACCCCGCGCGTACCGGACCAAGGCCAAAAGCGCGCAAGAGGCCCACGAGGCCATCCGCCCGACCAAGCCGTCGCGCACCCCCGACTCGGTGCGCGCCTTTCTCGAACCCGACCAATTCCGCCTTTACGAGCTGGTGTGGCAGCGCTTCATGGCGAGCCAGATGGCCGACGCCATCTACGACACCGTCACCGTCGACATCGAGGCGAACGGGTGCCTGTTCCGGGCCTCGGGGCACACCTTAAAATTCCCCGGTTACCTGGCGGTCTACGGCGAAGTGGCCGACGACGACGCCGTGAAGGACGACGCCGAACCGTCAACCGCCCTGCCGTCCCTCTCGGTGGGGGAGGCGGTCACGCTCAAGGAATTGAAACCCGAGCAGCATTTCACGGAGCCCCCGCCGCGTTACAACGAAGCCAGCCTGGTGAAGACGCTCGAAGAGCACGGCATCGGTCGCCCGTCGACCTACGCCCCGACCCTTCAGCGGATCGCCGAGCAGGCCTACGTGCGGTTGGAGGAGCGGCGCTTCTATCCCACGCTCCTGGGGCGCGCGGTGGACAAGCAGCTGGTCGAACATTTCCCCGACATCGTGGGGGTGGGTTTCACGGCCAAAATCGAAGACCGCTTGGACGACATCGCTGAGGCCAAAACCGAATGGACGGCGGTCATCAGGGATTTTTACGGCCCCTTCGAGGCGGATTTAAAGAAGGCCGAAACGCGTATGACCAAGGTGGAGATCAAACCCATCGCCACCAGTGAAAAATGCCCCAAATGCGCCTCGCCCATGGAGATCCGCGAAAACAAAGCCGGGCGCTACATGGCGTGTTCAAAATACCCCGAGTGCAAGACCACTTTCCCCGTCGATCGTCAAGGGAACAAAGTGGTGCCTCAACCCACCAACGAGATCTGCCCCAATTGCAGCAAGCCCATGCTGATGCGGACGGGCCGGGGTTTTGGACGCCGGCCGACCCGCTATTTGGCCTGTTCCGGGTACCCCGACTGCAAGACCACTTTCTCCGTTGATAAAGATGGAAATAAAATCATCCGGCCCAAACCCGAGCCCACGGAATTCAAATGCCAAAAGTGCGAGCGCATGATGTGGAAGCGCGTGGGCAAGCGCGGTCCCTTCCTGGCCTGTTCCGGGTTTCCCAAGTGCCGAAACATCAAGCCCTTTCCTAAGGACACATGAACGTCGACGAGGCGCTCGACCGCTTCGGGATGTTCCTCCGGGCCGAGCGGAACCTCGCGTCGGCCACCTGCCGCGCTTACCGGGCCGACGTCGCCGAATTCGCGCGCCACTGGCGCGCGCGCGGGGACCGTCCCGTGACGGAGGTGGACCGCGCGGCCCTGCGCGCCTTCCTTGCCGAATGGGGGCGGCGCCCCTGGCGCCGCGCCACCCTGCTTCGAAAGATCGAGGCGTTGTGGGCGTTCTTCCGGTTTTTGCGGCGACAGGGCGTTCGCCTCGACAATCCCACCGCGGGACTGCCCCGCCCCAAGCCCGAACGCCGCCTGCCCCGGTTTTGGAGCGAAGCCGACGTTGAGCGGATCCTGTCCGACGCGCCGGCCGCGCGGCCCGACCCCGCGCGGGACGACCGCGACCGCGCGGTGCTGGAACTTTTTTATTCCGCGGGGCTTCGGGTGGGCGAGTTGGTGGGTCTCAACGTCGGCGACGTCGATCCCTGGGAAGGCACGTTGCGCGTGTTCGGCAAAGGCCGCCGGGAACGCGTGGTGCCGCTGGGAGAACGGGCGCTCGGCGCGTTGCGCCGTTCCCTGTCCCATCGCGGCGTGGATTTGCTCGCGCGCGCCGCCGCCGGGGCGGCCGTGCCGCTTTTTGTGGGGCGCGCCGGGCGTCGCCTCGAGGTTCGCACCGCCCGCCGCGTGGTGGAACGCGCGGGCCGGCGGAGCGGCGTTCCGGGGGCCCACCCGCATTTGTTGCGCCATTCCTTCGCCACGCACCTCTTGGATCGGGGCTGCGATCTTCGTTCGGTTCAGGAAATGTTGGGGCACAAGAATTTATCCACCACGCAAATTTATACCCACGTCACCCCCGAACGTCTGCGCCGGGTCTACGATGACGCCCACCCGCGTGCCTGACCCCATCCTCCACGACAAAATCCAGTTGTTGATGGAGGAGACCGGTTGCGAGCGCGGCCAGGCGGAGCTGGCTATGTCCCTCGCCGGTTTCGACCTTGAAAAAGCCGTGCGCACCATCGGCACCTTGCTGCGCGATATTGTCGTGGTCAAGGGAAAGTTCGCCCAGGGGGCCCGGCACGAGTACGGCCTCGTTCTTTTGATCGCCGACCGCCGACGGGAACATTTGTTTCGCGCGCGCGCCGTCCTTTCCTACAACCCCGCCCTCTATGAAACCGTTTTGTCGGATCCCTGGCACGAATTCGAGCGGGCCCTCTACGCGGGCCGACTGGCCGAAGGCACGCTTCAACAGGCCAGCCAAGATTTGGAGAGGGCCTTGGTGGGGCGCCTGGAAAGCCAGCGCCAACGGTTGTTCGACGCCTTGCGCAATGAAAGCGCCGCCGCGCTCTCGGGATTCCTGGACGAGGTGTTGACGGCGCATTTCGGCAAGGCAGCGTTTTCCACGGCCTGCGCGGTGGACGTGGTGGACGTCGATCAATTTCGGCGGCTGCCGCTCAAGAGCGATCCTTCCGCCGAAGCCCCCGCCGCCCCCCATGAGTCGCCGTTGCGTTTGGAGTTGGACGTGGTGGACGACCCCAACGGCCCGACGGCGGAAAGTCTCGGGCCCGGGGACGCGCTGTGGGTTCGTATCGTCGACGGGCGGGACATCGGGCAGTACTTGGCGCGCCTGCTGGGGCCCGTGGACGGCGCGGGGCCGCGCCCCTTCGAGGCGCCCGTCGAAGAGGCCGTCACCCTCAAAGACCGGCGCGTTCTGCACGCGCGTTTGACGCCGTCGGTCAGCGGCGTCGTTTCCGTTTCCCGGGATCGCCGCCTGAAAGCCCGCCGGCACGGGGCCGAACGGTGGTGGCGCCGCCTCTTGCCCGAACGCGCGGGGCCCCGCGCGCCCGATTGAGGGACGTCGGACCGCCGTGAGTGTTTCGCGCGCGCCGCACGGTTTTTTCACGTGGCGGGACTACCTCCTCACCCCCGTCGCTGAAGCGGCGTTGCTCGCGTTGTCGATCGGCGCGGCGCTGGCCGTCCACCGGGCCGGTCGTCCCGAACTCTTTGTTTCCTTGTGTGTCTTCTACCTGGTGTTGATGGGGGCGACCTGCGTTTTTTTGGCCTTCCTCCGTTCGTTCTGGCCGCCGCCCGTGGGAACGTTCGCCGTTCGGGACCACCCGTGGGTCTTCTACCGCTGGAAACTTCACAACTTTCTTTGCATGACCAATCTGTTCCTGCATTACCAGAACAGCCTTTTGCCGCCGCCGGTCCGCAAGTTCTTCTCCCGGTGTCTCGGCGCCCGGGTCGGTCGAGGGCTGATTTCCATCGGCGGGGTGGCCGTCGACCCCTACCTGATCGAGATCGAGGCGGGCGCCCTGATCGGGCACGAAGCGCTCTTGATTCCCAACGACGTGACGGCCACGCAATTGACCCTGAAACCGATTCGGGTGCGGCGGGGCGCGGTGGTCGGCGCCCGTTGCGTGGTCGGGCCCGGCGTGGAGATCGGGGCGGGGGCGATGGTCAAGGCGATGTCCTGGGTGCCGGAGGGGACCAGGATCCCGGCGGGGGAAATATGGGGCGGGGTGCCCGTCGCGAAAATGGCCGATGCCCCGGTCGGGCCCGAGACGTCGGGAGGTTTTTTCACGGGATGGCGCGACATGCTGTTGACCCCGTTGGTGGAGGTTCTGTTGCTGGGGGTGGCGGCGGCCGGCGCGCTCCCGTTGGCCCGGACGGGGGCGGGTGTTTTTGTTTCGGCCGTCGTGTTCTATGTGTTGCTGGTGGGGGCGACCCTATTGTTTCTCGCGGGGATGCGGAGGCTTTTTCCATTCGTCGAGGGGGCGTTTCGTTTTTCCGAACACCCGTGGGTTTGCTATCGGTGGAACCTGCATGGTTTTTTGTGCATCACCAACTTGTTCCTCCATTATCAAAACGGGTTGATGCCCGCGCCCGTGCGACGCTGGTTCAGCCGCCTCCTGGGGGCGCGGACGCACGCCGGCGGGGGAATGCGTTCCATGAGCGGGTTGATCCAGGACCCTTTTTTTGCGGCGCTGGGGCGCGGGTGCGTGATCGCCCACGACGCGCTGCTTCTTCCGCACGCCATAACGGGCGACACGCTCCTGCTTCGCCGCGTCGAGGTCGGGGACGGTGCCGTTGTGGGGCCGCGCGCGCTGGTGATGCCCGGCGCGCGGGTGGGCGCCGGTGCGCGCGTGGGGGCGCTCTCTTTGGTGACGGCCGGGACCGTCATCCCGCCGGGCGAGGTGTGGAACGGCATTCCGGCCCGGGCCGCGGGGCGGGCGCGGACGGACGCGGCGACCGGCATTTTCCGTACCGACGTCAAAGATTTCACCGCGTCGGTGGGATCACTCTTCTTTTTGTGCGGAACCGCCGCGGCGAGCGCGGCTTCCCTTCGCTCCGTGTGGGCGCCGGACCCCTTGGCGGGGTTTCTTGTCTTCTACGGGTTCTTGGTGATGTACACCCTCGGGGCACTGAAGGCGTTGCGTTCGTTCCTTCCCGTCGCCCCGGGCATTCACGATTCGCGCACCGGCCGCACGGCCGTTTTTCGCTGGCGGCTGTACGGCTTGCTGTGCGTGACGAATCTTTTCCTCCACTATCAAAACGGGCTCTTGCCGCCGATCTTTCGCAAGTTGTTTCTCTGGGCGCTCGGCGGGCGGGTCGCTCTGGGGGATGTCCTCTCGGTGGGCGGAACAGTGCTTGATCCGCACCGCGTGTCCCTGGGG